>Ga0209382_10001035_pt1 | contig 44855 bp, 45 predicted proteins | sample SoiMetdeltSBSDD5_FD_187599 | JGI IMG/M metagenome (GOLD analysis project Ga0209382, IMG submission 187599) | Bulk soil microbial communities from a Populus tree surrounding site in Tennessee, USA - Soil MetaG P. deltoides SBSDD5 (SPAdes) (version 2) | ecosystem: Environmental > Terrestrial >...
AGCGTGGCGGCGGTCGCCGTACTGGCGAGCAGCGCGCGCCGGACCGCCTTCGAGATCGTCATTCTCGTCGACATCTAGAGTCTCCCTGAGGGTTGAATGGACGCTGCGACGCTAGCAACGAGCTGTTGCGTACGCGCCGCGGCCATTGCGATCAGGGGGTGCCGGCGTTGCGGGATCGGACGGGGCACTCTGTGATGCCCTTCTCAATTCTGCAGCTTCGGCAAGGGGTTTTGATGACTTATTCAGGAGTCGTTTCAGAAGCGCCGGCATAATCCGCCCGCACAACGCACCTGGGCGTTAGTTCGAAAGGAGCCACACACATGTACAAGCGTCTTGGAATGACCGCGTTCGCGACCCTCGCCCTGATGGGCGCGATGGCGGCACAGGCCGATACCCAGCCGGGCTTTTACGCCGGCGCGGGCATCGGCTCGACGAAGGTCGGCGATGACTTCAGCGGCGTCGATGACAGCGACACCGGCTTCAAGATCTTCGGCGGCTACAACTTCAACGCGAACTGGGGAATCGAAGGCACCTACTTCGATTTCGGCGAAGCGAGCGTGTCAGCGGGCAACAGCAGCGCCAGCGTCGGTGTCACCGGTCTGAGCGCGGCGGCCGTGGGCCGGCTGCCGGTCAGCGACATGTTCGCGGTGTACGCCAAGCTGGGCTTCGCGTCTTATGACGTCGACGTGAACTTCCGCAACGTGCAGGGCTTCGGCAGCGGCCACTTGAGCGACAGCGATTCCGACATGATCTACGGTGTCGGCGGCGCTCTCGGCTTCGGCGGCAACTTCGAAGCGCGGCTCGAGTACGAAGCGCTCAACGTCGACGGCGACGCCAGCATGATCTCCATCAGCGGGCTGTTCCGCTTCTGATCGAGACTTAGGCAACAACGAGAACAAAAGAGGCAGGAGTCCGGCGCTGGCCGGACTCCTATCTCGCCTCTTCCGACGCCAGCGCCGTGTGAACGAGATAGGCGCGCACCGCCTCCGCATCGGCCGGCGTGAGCACGGAAGCAAATCCCACCATTCCCTTCTGCGCCCGCGCACCGTCGAGCACGATCGATTTGAACGTCGCCGCATCGGCAATCGTCGGCGAGTAGCGCAGATCCGGAACCGACGTGACGCTGCGAACGCTCGCACCGTGACACGCCGCGCACACGCGATCGTAGTGTCGCTGTCCTGCCTCCGCATCACCCGTTGCGTTCGCACGCCGCAGATCCGGAATCGCCCGCGCCACTTTCGCTTGCAGCGGCGGTAGCTCCGCCTTGCCACCGAGCTTGAACGCGACCACGCGGCCGAACTCGCTGCGTTGCTGTCCACCGCCGGCGAGTGCGCCACCCATCGCGACACCGCCGATGCCCGCGAGCGTTGCGATGTACTGCTCGCCGTCGAGCTGGAACGTCATCGGCCCGCCCATGATTGCGTTCTGCGTGTCGTACGACCATAACTTCGCTCCGCTCTCCGCGGCATATGCGTTGAGATAGCCGTCGACCGATCCTTCAAAGACCAGCTTGCCGCCGGTGGACAACGTGCCGCCGTTGCCCGAGCGCGGATAGGCAACGCGCCATGCCTCTTGCTGCTTCACTGGATCCCAGGCGATGAGGAACGCGCCGTGACTGCTCTTCGCTGCATCGGCAACTGTCTTCGCGTTCGCAGGATCGCGAGTCATCGACAGCCCGGTGTTCCAGGTGCGATCGCGAAACTCGAACTTGTCGTCGTGCTTGTAATAGCTCGAGGACTCGAGCGCGGGGAGATACACCAGGCCAGTGAGCGGGCTGTACGACATCGGGTACCAGTTGTGCGCGCCGACCGGGCCGGGCGCGACCATCGCCGGCTCGCGCAGATAGCGCGCCTCCGGAATCATCTCGGGCCGGCCCGTCTTAGGATCGAGCCCGGTGGTCCACGTCACATTGACGTAGTTCTTCGCCGAGATGAATTCGCCGCTGACGCGATCGAGCACGTAGAAGAAGCCGTTCTTCGGCGCCTGCATCACGACCTTGCGCGGCTTACCGTCGATGGTGAGATCCGCGAGGATGATGTGCTGCGTGGCCGTGTAGTCCCACGACTCCGCCGGCGTGCTCTGGAAGTGCCACACGTACTCGCCGGTATCCGGCTTCAGCGCGAGGATCGACGACAGGAACAGGTTGTCGCCCTCGCCATTCGAGCGGATGCGGTGATTCCAGGGACTGCCGTTGCCGACGCCGACGTAGAGGATGTCGAGCTGCGGATCGTAGGCCATCGAATCCCACACCGTGCCGCCGCCGCCGTACTTCCACCACTCGCCGTGCCACGTCTTCGCTGCGCGCTCGAGCAGCGGGTTCTCGAAACCGTCCTGCGGATTGCCGGGCACGGTGTAGAAGCGCCAGAGCATCTTGCCGGTGATCGCGTCGTACGCGGACACATAGCCGCGCACGCCCATCTCGCCGCCGCCGTTACCGATGATGACCTTGCCCTTGATGACGCGCGGCGCGCCGGTGATCGTGTAGCGCTTCTTCGGGTCGGTGGTCTGCACCGACCACAGCGGCTTGCCGCTGCGCATGTCGAGCGCGATCAGCCGGCCATCGAGCGTGCCGACGAACACGCTGCGCCCCCAGGCGGCGACGCCGCGATTCACGACGTCGCAACAGGCATCGATCGCCTTGTCGCCGACGACCTGCGGATCGAAGCGCCATTTCTCCTTGCCGGTGCGCGCGTCGAGCGCGAACACCTTGCTCCATGCAGACGTGACGTACATCGTGCCGTCGACAACCAGCGGCGTCGCTTCCTGCCCGCGCTTGGTGTCGAGGTCGAAGTACCACGCGAGCTTCAGGTCCTTGACGTTGCCCTGATCGATCGCCGCGAGCGGACTGAAGCGCTGCTCGTCGTAGGTGCGGCCATGCGTGAGCCAGTCGGCGCCATTGTCCGCTGCTGCGACGACGCGGCCCGCATCCACTGGTGCGGCGACTGCGGTTCCGGCAAGCAGCGCACCGTAGAGCAATGCGCAACCGAGCGCGGACGCACGCACGCAGCGTGGCGAGCGAAATAAAGGCATGAGATTTCCCCTGAAAAACTTTGAAAATCGCGCTTCGTTCTTGCTGTGGCCGCTTAACATGAGTATGCCGGCCACGAGGCGCGTCGTCGATGAATGCGCCACACGCCAGTGCCGGCGTGCACACAAAATCGACAATTCTCTACATAAAAGCGCTGTGCGCCGATCGCCTCGCACGCTGTAGGAAGTTCGCGTGCCGTCTGACAGCGACACTGTCTGACGAGGCAGACATTTTGCGCACACGCAAAAGCTTCTGTTAACTGCGCGCGCCTCACAACGTTAGTGCTCCGTCGCATCGGCATGCCTTCATGCGTGCGATGGCCGACCCAGGATCGAGTCAGGCGGTACGGAATTTTTTTCGGTGTGCGGGTGCGAGCTGCGTCGCCGGGCGACGCTGCATGAAAAGTAAGTCTCAATGGGGATCCGCATGCCCATCGCAATCAAGAATACGCGCGCGCGTGTAGTGCGCGCGCCAGCCATCGCTCTTTCGCTCTTTGCAGTGTTGCTCGCTCCGCTCAGCGCATTTGCAGCCATACCGAAGATTTCCGGAACGCCGCCGAGCACGATCAAGGTCGGCTCCTGGTACAACTTCATCGCGACCGTCTCCGACGCAGACGGCGACACGCTCACTTGCTCGATCAAGAACCAGCCCTTCTGGATCGTCTTCAACAAGACGCGCTGCCAGATCTCCGACATCCCGACGAGCGCCGAAGTCGGCACGTATTCGAACATCATCATGACCGTCAGCGACGGCAAGGGCGGGACCGCGTCGCTGCCGCCGTTCTCGATCACCGTGACCAGTGGTTCGACCAGCGGCAACCTGCCGCCGAAGATTTCAGGCACGCCGCCGAGCACGATCAAGGTCGGCTCCTGGTACAACTTCATCGCGACCGTTTCCGATCCGAACGGCGATACGGTGACCTGCTCGATCAAGAACCAGCCGTTCTGGATCGTCTTCAACAAGACGCGCTGCCAGGTCTCGGACATCCCGACGAGCGCCGAGGTCGGCACTTATTCAAACATCATCATGACCGTCAGCGACGGCAAGGGCGGCACCGCGTCGCTGCCGCCGTTCTCGATCACCGTGACAACGGGTAGCACGACGAACCAGCCGCCGACGATCTCCGGCACGCCGCCGACGTCCGTCCAGACCGGCGTCGCGTACGCGTTCACGCCGACTGCGAAGGACCCGGAAGGCAAGACGCTGACGTTCAGCATCACCAACAAGCCCGTCTGGGCGACGTTCAGCACGACGACCGGCAAGCTGTCGGGCACGCCGAGCAGCGCGCAGACCGGCACGTATTCGAACATCCAGATCAAGGCGAGCGACGGCAGCCTGACGGCTTCCCTGCCCGCCTTCGCGATCGTGGTGTCTGCGACGACGACCACCGGCTCCGCGACGCTGAGCTGGACGCCGCCGACTCAGAACACGGACGGTTCGTCGCTGACGAACCTCGCGGGTTACCGGATCCTGTACGGCACCAGCCCCACGGCGCTGACGCGCACGGTGCAGCTTGCAAATCCGGGCCTCTCGCGCTATGTCGTCGAGAACCTTGCGGTCGGCACGTGGTACTTCAGCGTGCGGTCGTACTCGACCGCCGGCGCGGAGAGCTCCGCGTCGAATGTCGCGAGCACGAGCGTACGCTGAACCGGCGGTGGCGGCGCAGGTCGGGGCTCGAACCGACGTAAGTCGGGGAAAGCTTCGGTCTGCGCCGTTTATGGCGCGCCATTTCCCGGGGCAGCACACTGCCCCTCGGTCAGAACTTCGCTTCGAAGCCGAAGCCCATGAAGTTGACGCCGCCCTTGGTGTCGGCGAACGCGCCGAAGATGCTGGAGCGGTGCCAGACGATGAAGCCGACCGACATGTCCTCGATGCCGCCCTGGAACAGCGGCTCGAGCGACTGGAACTGGCGCAGCGGCAGGTCGACGGTCCACTCCAGGTAGTTCATCAGCTTCTCGGAATGGATGTCCGGGCCCTTCTTCGCGAAGTCGCGCTGTTCGCTCATCGGGATGCGGTCGACGTAGCTCAGGCCCTCGCCGAGCCCGAGGTCGATGTGCTTCTGGGTCCACGGCACGCGCATCCGGTAGTTGGCCTTGATGAAGGCCGTCGCGCCGAGCGCGTCCGGCTGGTAGCCCTGCTCGTTGAACCATTGCACGCCCAGGTGCCAGGTCATGGGGAACGGCAGGCCGAACAGCGTGTCGCTCAGGTTGTGGCCCCAGGTGGCGCCGACAAGATAGTTGTTCTCGGGCGATTGCTGAAAATCGCCGACCACGACCGTCACCAGGTCGGTCTCGGACGACTTGGAAAAGTGCAGGCGCAGGCGGTTGTGTCCATCGTGGTCGGTCGCGTCCTGCGCATGAACGATTCCGCCGCACAGCAGGGCGGACACGGCAAATGGCAAAACGGACAGCTTCATGGCTCTCATTGGGGGTTTAAGCGTATGGCCGCGAAGCATAACTTGCGCGGACCTGACGCTCACTACGGCGGAACCTTAACCCTCGGGATTTTCGGCGCCGCTTGCTTCCGACCCTCCCAACGGGCAAGACCGCCTTCCGGATCCGTGCCAGGCTCCTCGCGCTAGACTCGATCCATGAAGATCCCTGCCCTCATCCTCAGCGCCCTCCTGGCTGCCTGCACAGCGCAGGCCGCTTCCAAGGCCCCCGAATTCACGCATTCCAGCCAGGCCGACTGGCTGAACTCGAAGCCGCTGCGCCTGAGCGCGCTGCGCGGCAAGGTGGTACTGATCGAGTTCTGGGCGTTCGAATGTGTCAACTGCCGCCGCACTCAACCGTGGTTGCACGCGATCCAGCAGCGCTACGCGGACAAGGATTTCGTGATCGTGAGCGTGCACACGCCCGAGCTGCCGGAGGAGCGCTCGACCGCCAACGTGCGCGCCGCGGTTGCCGAGCAGCAGATCACGAATCCGGTCATGGTCGACGGCGACTACTCCTATTGGAACGCGCTGAAGAATCAGTACTGGCCGGCGTTCTACGTGATCGACAAGCGCGGTCGCATCGCGGCCCGCGCGATCGGCGAAATGCACGTCGGCCAGGCGCGCGCCGCGGAACTGGAACGCGCGATCGAGGAGCAGCTCGCCGCTGACGCTTCTTGACGTCGCCGCTACGGCGGTTGCGGTAAACACGGGCGCGATCTGTTCATAAGAAGAGCGCGTCGCCCATGCTTGCGTTTGCGTCATCCATCCTTGTCGTTGCAGCCCAGGTCACCGCAGCCGATCCCCCGGGCAAAGCCGTCTACGAACAATACTGCGCGGCCTGCCACAACCAACCGGCGACACGTGCACCGGCGCTCGCGGCACTTCAGCAGATGAGCGCACAAACGCTGCGCTTCGCACTGACTGAAGGAATCATGCGGCAACAGGGATCGGCCGTGCCGCGCGAGCAATTCCAGCAGCTCATCAGCTATCTCGCCGCGCCCGACACCGGCGGCGATTGGGTCGCGAGCATGATGTGCAAGCCCGAGCAACGCGCGATCGACCTGGGCCAGCCGATCTCGATGTCGATGGTCGGCGCCGATGCGCGCAACAGCCGTCGCTTGACCGCGCAACAGGCCGGACTCACCAGCAAGGATCTCGGCAATCTCGAGCTCGCGTGGGCGATCGCTTTCCCGAAGACATCGGCACTGCGCACCTCCGCAGCGATCATCGGCTCGACGATGTTCTACGCGCCGGCGCCGACGGGCAAAGTTCTGGCGCTCGACACACGCAGCGCATGCGTGAAGTGGGCGTACGACGCCGGCGCGCCGCTGCGATCTTCGCTTTCGTATGGCGAGCTCGGCACGACCGGCAAGATGGCACTGGTCTTCGGCGACGCGCGCGGCAACGTCCACACGGTCGATGCGAAGACCGGTACGGAGATCTGGAAAGCCCCTGCGCGACACGACGCATTCGGCGGCATCACCGGTGCGCCGGTGCTGGTCGGCAATCGCATCATCGTGCCGATTTCCTCTTCCGGCGTCGGCCGCGGCGCCGATCCGAAGTACGAATGCTGCGAAGGCCACGGCGCAGTCGTCGCACTCGACGCGAGCAACGGTCAGAAGCTGTGGACCGCGCACACGATGGAGGACGCGAAGTACACGGGGAAGGTCAGCTCCTCCGGCGTGAAGCAGCGCGGTCCGTCCGGCGCGCCGATCTGGTCGACACCCTCGGTCGACGTCAAACGAAGTCTCGTCTACTCCGGCACCGGACAAGCCACATCGCTGCCTGCGACCAGCACGAGCGATGCAGTGCTCGCGATCGATCTCGCGACCGGCGAAGTGAAGTGGAGCTTCCAGGCACTGGCGCGTGACGTGTGGCATCTCGGTTGCCAGTTCGATCCGTCGAAGTCGGGACCGAACTGCCCGAGCGCCGAGGACAGCGTGCTGAAGGACTACGATTTCGGCGCCGGCGTCGTGATCGGCAAGCGCCGCGACGGACGCGACGTCCTGCTGGCGGGCCAGAAGTCCGGCGACTTGTGGGGACTCGATCCCGATGCGCAAGGCAAAGTGCTGTGGCGGCAGACGTTCGGCATGGGCACGCCGCTCGGCGGCATTCACTGGGGGCTGGCGATCGACGATGAGCGCGTCTTCGCGCCGATCAACGATCCGTATCTGCCGGTCGAAGGCTTCGTGCCGCAGCCGGCGATGCACGCCGTCAACATAGAAACCGGCAAGGTCGAGTGGAGCAAGCCCGTACAGCCCGATTGCAAGAACGGCCGCCAGGAGCGCTTCGCTCTGTGCGGCGAGCGTTACGGCCTCTCGGCTGCGCCACTGGTGATCGACAAGTCCGTCGTCGCGGGCGCGATCGACGGTCGGCTCTTCATCTACGACGCCAGGACTGGCGACATCGTCTGGCAGTACGACACGCTGCGCGACTTCCCGACGTTGAACGGCGTCGAAGGCAAGGGTGGCAGCATCGACAGTCAATCGGTGTTCGCGGGCGCCGGAATGCTGTTCGTCGGCTCGGGCTACGGCGCGTTCAGCCAGGCGCCCGGCAACGTGCTGCTCGCATTCCGCCCTAAGGGGAAGTGATGCATCGTCCGCCGCGCATTTTTGCCGCGATCGTCCTGCTCGTCGCGATCGCGTTCTTGTATGGCGGCGTGCGTCTGCTCGCGGTCGGCGGCTCGCTCTACTATTTGCTTGCCGGCATGGGCCTGCTGGCATCTGCGATTCTGCTCTGGCGCGGCAACAAGCTCGGCTCGCGTGTCTACGGTGCCCTGCTCGCAGCGACGCTGCTGTGGTCGTTGTTCGAAGTCGGTACGGACCTGTGGGCGCTCGCGCCGCGCTTGGCATTTCTGAGCGTTCTCGGTGCGTGGCTGCTGACGCCGTTCGTGCGTCGCGGGCTCTACTCGCCGCAGCAGCCTCCGGCGTTGCTCGGGAGCGCTCGAAGCAGATCGGTCGCCGCCGCAAGCGCTCTCGCGGTCGTCGCAGTCTTCATCGTCGGGTCGCGCAGCACGGTCAACGAACTGCCGGCGCGCATCGCCGCGAAAACGAGTGCGTCGCCGTCGGAGGGTACGGCCGGAGAGTGGCATCACTACGGCAACACCACGCACGGCACGCGTTACGCACGTCTCGACCAGATCGACGCTTCGAATGTCGCCGGCCTGAAAGAGGTCTGGCATTACCGCACGGGCCGCAGCGGGCAATTCAAAGCGACGCCGCTGCAGATCGGCGACCTGCTGTACGTGTGCACGGCGATGAACGTGGTCGTCGCGCTCGATGCCGAAACCGGCGCGAAGCGCTGGGAATTCGATCCGCAGATGAAGATCGCGCCGGTCGGCTTCAACGGTACGTGTCGCGGCGTGAGTTTCTACCGCGCGCCCGACGGCTACAGCGGCGATTGCCCCACGCGCATCATCATGGGCACGACCGATGCGCGCCTCATGGCAGTCGATGCAACGACCGGCGAACGCTGCCCGAGCTTCGGCAACAACGGCGAAGTCGACCTGATGGCGGGCATCGGCGAAGCGAAGCCGAACATCTATCTCGTCACGACGCCGCCGCTGATCGCGCGCAATCTCGCCGTCGTGGGCACTCGCGTCGCTGACAACTTCGAGGTCGACGAGCCCTCCGGCGTAGTCCGTGCGTACGACGCCGTGACCGGTGAGTTCACGTGGGCGTGGGACATGGGGCGACCCGGCGTCAACACCGAACCCGCGGCGGGCGAGCAGTACACGCGCGGCACGCCGAACGTGTGGACGCTGATGAGTTACGACGACGCGCTCGGGCTCATCTACGCGCCGACCGGCAACAGCACGCCGGACTTCTTCGGTGCGCATCGCTCGGATGCGTCCGAGAAGTACGCGAGCTCGGTCGTCGCACTCGACGTCACCGATGGCTCGGTGCGCTGGAGCTACCAGACGGTGCATCACGACGTGTGGGACTACGACGTGCCGTCGCAGCCGACGCTCGTCGACTTGCCGCAGGCGGACGGCAGCGTCGTGCCGGCGCTCGTGCAACCGACGAAGCGCGGCGAGTTGTTCCTGCTGGATCGACGCACCGGGACGCCGATCGCCGACGTCGAGGAGCGGCCCGTGCCGCAGGGACCGGTCGAGCTCGAGTGGCTTGCGAAGACGCAGCCGTTCTCGATCGGCATGCCGAGCTTCCGGCCCGACGTCAGCGAAGCCGACATGTGGGGCCTGACGCCGTTCGACCAGATGTGGTGCCGCCGCGAGTTCCGCAAGATGCGTTACGAAGGGCACTTCACACCACCGTCGATCGAAGGCACGTTCGTGTTCCCCGGCAACGCCGGCGGCTTCAATTGGGGCGGAGTCGCGGTCGACGAAGACAATCAACTGCTGGTCGCGACGCCGCTGATCATGGGCAGCCGCCTCGCGCTGGTCCCGCGCGCCAAGGTGCCGAAAGACCGGAAGCGATACCTGCAGCTCGGCACGCCGTACGCTGCCGACATCAACATGTTCATGTCACCACTGCAGATGCCGTGCATGCGGCCGCCGTACGGACGCATCGCTGTCGTCGATTTGCAAACGCGCCAGGTGTTGTGGAACAAGCGTCTGGGCACGACGAACGAGAGCGGGCCCTGGGGCAAGAAGGTGGGCATCCGCCTGCCGATGGGCGTGCCGCTCGCGGCGGGCTCGATGGTCACGCACGGCGGTCTGATTTTCTTCGGCGGCGGCATGGACCGCTACTTCCGCGCGTTCGACGTGAAGACAGGCGACGAGTTGTGGCGCGAATACCTGCCTGCACCGGCACAGGCGACGCCGATGAGCTATCTCTCGCCGCAGACGAAACGCCAGATCGTCGTGCTCACCGTGCCGGCGGCGCGCCGCTTCGGGATGGCCGAGTCCGACGACAAGTCGCCGTCAGACCCGCTCGGCGGTCACATCATCGCCTACGCGCTCAGCGACACTCGGAAGGAATAGAGTCGCAGCGACCGCGTCGGTGGAGACATTCCTGGTCAGCGGGGTCGCACTGAAGCGTTTTGCAGGCCGCAGGATCTGGATATGCATAGCAATGCCGCGGCTTGCCCGGCAGGCTCGTGCCGATCGGGCCTGGTCCCGACGATGGCGTGGATCCCGGCGATGGCATGGGTGCCGGCGCTGTCCATGGCATCGTGCAGCCGGCACACAACGCCACTGCCATCACCAGCGGCAAGCTGAGTCGGTTCATGGACGCTCCCTGCAGGTCGCACTTCACTGCGACGTACTTTTCGCGCCTGCGCCGTGAACAGCTGCTGAACGAATGCCTCGGCTACTGCGATGACTGCTCGGTCGCCGGCATTCCCTTCAGGAATTCCTCCGCAGCGGCCTGCTCCAGCAGGTCGAACGGCAACGGACCTTGCGCCACGATGAAATCGTGATAGCGGTGCTCGTCGAACTTGCCCGCCATCGCCAGCTCGATGCGCGTGCGCAGCGCGTTGAGCCGCGAGTAACCGTAGAAGTAGGCCGTCGCCTGCCCCGGCGCCTGGAACGTGTAGCGGTCGACTTCCTGCTTCGCCATCGGCTCGGACAACATCACTTCCTCCATCAGGAAGCGCTTCGCCGCCGCCGGCTCGATCAGTCCGAGATTCAGCATCGGATCCAGGAACGCGCGCGCTTCGCGCATCATGCGCATTTGCAAAGCGCCGAGCTGACCTTCGGGCGGCAGGAACTTCTTGAGCACGGCTTCCGCATACAACGCGTAGCCTTCGACGTTCGCACTGTTCAATGCGAACACGACGCGCGCTGTCGACACGCCGCGCTCCAGCATGCCCGCGAACTGCAGTTCGTGACCCGGCCGCGCCTCGTGCGCCGTGAGCGTCCAGGCAATCGCGTCGTAGTTGAAGTCATCCATGACCGAGCCCGGCGCAGCGTTCGGGTTGCTCGTCGGCAGCACGAATTCCGCCGGCTCGCCGGTGTTGCCCACGAGTCGCGGCGGATCGATGTGTGGCGCAGGCGTGGCCGCCGACTCCGCCGGCGTGGCCAGCCGGATCACTGCTTTGCGCGTCGGCAACGTCACGAGGTTCTCGCGGCGGATGATCGCTTCGATCTGCTCCAGCCGGCCGGTGTACAGAGCCAGGAGCTGGTCGTCCGGAATGCGCTGCTTCTTCAGCTCGCGAATAACGTCGCGATAATCGGTCTTGGTCCATTTACGTTCTTCCGCGATGCGCCGTGCGAGCGGCTCCATCTCGCTGCGCGATTGCTGATAGCTCGCGAGAGCGCGCGCCATGATTTCGTGTGGATCCATGTCCACGCCGAACCGCTTCAGCAGGTCCGCGTACAACTCGGCGGGCAACTGGTTCGTCTTGCGCGCACGCGGCAGCACCGTCGCCGTTACCCACTTGCCGTACTCGTCGAACTGCGACCGCAAAGTCTGCATATCCTTCTGCCAGCCTTTGAGGCCGCTGCCCTCCAGCAGCTTCTGAATGCCGTCGAGATAGCGCATCTGGTTGTTCAGGTACTGCTGCGCCTCGACGACCCACGGACCGATGAGCTGCGTGTTGCCGGCCTGCTCTTCGTAGCGCGCACGCGCCAGCGCGGTGATCGGCTCGTAGCCCTTCTCCGCGCCAACGTAGCGATGCAGCCGAGTCAACGCCGCCTTCTGCCTGCTCTTCGGGATGCGTGCGTCGAGCAGATCCTGGAAGCCGCGGAACACTGCCTGCCCGAGGTCGAAGAACGGCAGCGTCAGTTGTCGACTCAACTCGATGCTATGCTTCCGGTCGCCCGCCGCGCCGATGAGGATGTCGAGGTCGCGGCGCACCAGCGGGTCGGTGGCGGCAGATCGCAGCTCCTGCAACTTCGCAATTGCAGCCTCCAGGTCTGCCTCCTGCCGCTCAAGAACGCGCGGCTTCAAGTCGAACACTTCGGTATCGTGACCTTCGACGCCGAACGACGAGGCGCTCTCCGCGTTGTAGCGCGCCATGACGTCGAGCAGGATCTGCGCGTTGCGATTGCTTTCATCGATCCAGCTCGGCTGCGCTGCAAATGCAGCCGGCGCGATGAGTGCGACGATCAATACCCCAGCTCGAAACATGGGACTTCTCCTGAAGTGGTACGACAAATCGGCAAATTGATGCGATGCTGAAATATATCGAACGATGTAGTTTCTGCCGATCTTTCTCACGCCACAAAGAGGGGGCTGAGGCTGAGCGGTCGGGCGGTCTAATTCACACGGGAAGGTGAAACGTCACAGCCTAATGCCTGGAGGGCGCTATGGGTAATCACACACCAGGACCGTGGATCATTGGCACCGACCCGCGATACCCGTCGGAACCCTGCATCGATGCAGTGGTGGATGGCGTGGTGTGGCACATCGCACTCTGTCACATGGGCCTCGGCCCCGACGACAGCTCCGCCGAAGCGAACGCCCGCTTGATCGCATGCGCACCGGACTTGTATGCAGCGCTGAGGGAAGCGTTGCCTCTGCTCCGCGGCGAGCGCTACGAGCAGGCGCTCGCGGCGATCGAGAAGGCCGACGGAATCCGGCCGCAGACTCGACGCAACGGCACTGTCAAGAATCACGGCCAGAATCACAGTTAACGCAGGCGCGCGCGCAGCCGAGCAATCCTTGCGTCACTGAGGCCGATCGCGCGGAGGTAGCCTGCGGCGCCTCCGTATTGTTCGAGGTAGGCGAGCATGTTGCGCACGCCCTCTTCCGGGCAGCGCAGCGCTTCGAAGATTTCGGCGCGATCGAGATTCGGATAACGCAGCAGGTACGCTTCGGCGAGATGGCCCGTGCTCGCCGCATAGTCTGCAGCGATCGCATCGGGCTCCACATCGGCGAGCGCGAGCAACAGGGCCGCGATCAGGCCGGTGCGATCCTTGCCCGCCACACAGTGAAACAACAACGGCTCGCGCGCTGCGTCGGCGATGACCTCGAGCACCTCCTTCAGTTGCGGCCGCGTGTGCTCCAGCACCGCGCACTTCCACATCTCCTTCGTGCACTCGCCTGAGAGCAACGCCCACTGCATCTCGTCGCTCGCGAGCAAGGAGATCTGGTAGTAGCGCACACCTTGCGTAGCGCGCGCCAACGGATGCGGCCTCGCTGCGACTTCACCGGGCCAGCGCAGATCGATCACAGTGCGCACACCATAGTCGGCGAGCGCTTGGACGCCTTCTGCAGTGAGCTGCACGAGATCGTCGGCGCGCAGCAGCGAATGCGAGCGCGTCGTCGCGCCATCCAGCGTCGGCTGGCCGCCGAGTTCGCGTGCGTTCAACAGCCTTGGGAAATGCAACGAGCTCACGGACCGCGGCCGCGCCGCTGCAGGAACTCGTCGAACTGGCGCTGACGTGCGGGATCGAGCGGATAGCGCCGCAGCAGCGTGCGCGCGCTTTCCATGTCGTTCTGCGACAGGCGCATCGCCGCCATCAGCACTGCTTGCGAACGCCGCTCGGGGGTCTGGATCTGGTTGATGATCCCGACCATGTCGTCGACCGAGCCGCGGCCGTTCGAAACCAGCTGGGTGAGCGCCTGTTCCTTCGCGGGGCCGTCATCGAGCGTTCCGATCCACTTGCGCGCGGCGGGCAGGTCGTACTGCGCCCAGATTCCCGCGACCTCGCCGACGGAGCGCGCCCTGATCTCCGCGTCCGTGATTTTTTCCGCCCAGCGTGCAGCTTGCGCTGGCGAGTACTCGGTCAGAGGTCGCAGCACGCCGACCAGCAGGCGATCGCGCTCCTGATCGTCGGTCACGTCATCGATGAGCTGGACCGCCAGTTCCGGGTTGCGCTGCGCGACAGTGCGCGCGAACTGCGCAGCGGTATCGACGCCATCGCTGGCGTAACGACGCACCCACTGGCGACCCTTATCGACGTCGAACTCAGCGTAGCCGAGCGCGACAGCCGTGATCCAGTTCGGACGCGCTTCTTTCGGCACGCGATCGACGAGCTGCGCTGCTGCTTCGACGTTGGTCTGCGCCAGCGCCCAACCGAGCGACTGCGCCGCTTCGAGCTGAATCGAGTCGTCATCGATGTCGTTGAGCCAGTCGATTGCGGAAGTCGGCGGCAGCGCCGCGACGCTGCGGGCGACCTGGCCGAGAACTTCCGAGCGCATGCGCCCGGGCGGCAGCTTCATCACGTGCGTCATCGCCAGCGACGGATTCGTCTGCGCGATGGCACCCAGCACTCTGCCCATGGCCTGCGCACGCTGCGCGGGACTCTCCGCCGCTTGAGCAATCTGCAGCGCCTGGTCGGGATCGTACTTCGCCATCTGCCCGAGCATCGTCGACCACAGGTAGCGCTGCGGCGAGCCGGCCAGGCGCAGTGCCCACGCGAGCGCTTCGTTCGGCCTCTGCGCGACGTAGGCGTCCGCCACGCGATAGGCATAACGCGCCTGATCCGTACGCGACAGGCCTTCGACCCAGCGCGCCGCTTCGCTCGGATTCTGGCGCGACCACTGTGTCGCGATCAGCTCGGTCAACCTTCCCGATACGATCCGTCCCTGACTTTCAGCGAGCCGGATAGCCAGGCGCGGATCGCGCTCGGCGATCGCGGTGACGACCGACTCCATCAGTTCCGTTCGCTGCCATTCGGCAGGCAGGTCGGCAACTTTGCCGAACGCACGCTCGGGATCCTGCGCGGCCCACGCGTTGATCACGGCATCGAGATACGCGAATCGCTCGGCGGGATTCGCCACCTCTTTCGCGCGCTCCCAGGTCTGGTCAGGCGCGACGGCGGTCAGCGCGGCGAGCAGATGCGCCGCCGTTTCGCGATCGTTTTCGAGCGCCTGCCCGAGCGCGCCAGCGACGTCGAGCTCCGCGTAACGCAGCAACAGAGCCTCGAGAGTGTTGCGACGTTCGACCGGATTCGCGAGCGTGCGCGCAGCGGCGATCATCGTCGCGAGCTGTTCGCGGTCGGCATGATGGGCTGAGTCGTAGATGGACTGACGATGCGAGAATTCCGACGACGCCTCCGAGCTCTCGCTCTCGGGCTCGCTGGCGCGATCGGAGTCGGACGGCGTCAGATAGGTGGCGCGATCTGCACGCCGGGGAGTGAAGGGCGAGCGCATGGGCTCGACCGCGCGCGCCGACGCAGCGGCCGGCGCGCCATCGACGGGATGTTCGCGGTTCCACAGCCAGCCACCCGCGATCCCGGCGGCAATGCCAGTCATGATCCAGACGAGCGAAGAGCGTGTCACCATCGGCGGGACTTCCGGAAACGAGTCTGCACTCTAACCGGACTTAGAACAACCGCCCGAAAGCGCGGCTATCCACTCGCGGATCAGCGAAACGCCTTCGGCATGGACCAGAGACCGCCCGAGCTCCGGCATGGCCACGTCCGCCTCCGTGGAAAGCATCCTGTGCAACAGAATCGACTCGTCCGGCTTGCCCGGCACGATGTCGAACAGCGCATCGCCCGAGCCGCGGCCCGTCGCTATGGGAATCTTGCACTCGCCGAGCCGCACCCGATCCGTCTCCTGCGCATGCAGGAGCAAGCCTGACGTGGCGGCAGCACCGCGCGGCCGATGGCAGTGTCCACAATTTACATCGAGGTAGGCCCGTGCTCGGGCTTCGAGATCGCTGTCCGCGCCGTCGTCCCACTGCGCATTGCGCGGCGCGCGTGCAGGATCGGGCGCACCGCTCAGCAAGCCTGCCTTCTGCCAATGCGCGAGCTGATTCTCGTTCGACTCGCCGTAACGAAACGTCTTGTTCAAGTGCCGCGCACGAATGCCGATCGGCTCGATCTTCTGCGAGTGATGCTCGAGCGCGTGGCAGCCCGCGCACTGATTCGTGTCCGGCACCAGATACGCGAACGGTTGACGGCCTTGATCGCTGACCAGCTCCAGCGACAACGTGTCGCCGGCGAGCGCGAGCGTCGCTTCCGTCTGCTCCGCGTTCCACACGTACGGGATCGCGACCCAGCCGGCCGACGTGTTGATCAACAGCCGCGTTTCGAGCAAGCGCACCTGGTCGAGATCGAGCACCGCGCCTGGAGCCTGCGCGAGGACTTTGCGAACGCCGATGGTTCCCTCCGCCGTCGCATCTGCGCGCGGATAGTAGAAGGTCTTCGATATCACCGTGCCGACGGGGAACTCGAACGCGTCCTCGCCGTAGCGAATGCTCGTGCCGGCGGGCAGCATGACCGTGCGCAGCTTGTGCGCGTAGTCGCTGAACAGCGGCGAGTTCAAATCGTAGGGCGTGACGCCTTCGTTCGGCGCGAGCTTGCCGTCGCGCTGCTCGAGCAGATGCCACTCGCTCAGGCGCTCGGGAAAGTCTGCGGGGAAATCCAGCCCGGTGCGCGGCGCCTTGTGGCACGCACTCAGCGCGAGTGCAGCCGCCAGCGCAACGACGCAATGCAGTCGGCGCACGTCAGCTTGAAGGCGTCGACGAGTCCAGGCCCGGCCAGCTCACCGGCTGCAGCGCAGGCAGTGCGCAATCGTGCGGCTTCATGTCGGTGCTGAACTTCGCGAGCTTGCCGGCGTAGTCGATGTTGGCGAAATCGGCATCGCCGTTGGCACGAATGCAGATCTGCGTGCCGGCGACATCGCGGTCTTTCGCCACCGTGCCGTCCCACAGGATGTCCGGCAGACTGCCGGTGAGCCCGAACTTCGCGACCTTCATCGCCTTGAGCTCGAGCTCATCCGGGCTGTCACCGCCGCCGGCGAACTTGTTGTCGTGGATGTAGACCTGCTGCGGATACGGATCGAACGCAGCATCGTTCGCAGGCTTGCCGGTGCTGTCGAAGGACAGGATCAGCGCATTCGCGGTGCGATTGTTCTCGACCTGGTTGTCGAAGAACTCCACTTCATCGTTCGCGAGCACCATGAAGCCGGTGCCGGTCGGCACGGTCGCGACGATGTTGCCCTTCGGCGCGAAGTTGTCCGTGTTGTTGTCGTGGATGTGATTCGAGAACACGCGCGTCTTGCGGCCGTCCTTCACGGGCAGGCCCGGCAGGTTGAATACGAGAATGCCGCCGGTGTTGTTCGTCGCCGTGTTGCGATACACGTCGGCATGCGTGCTGTTCTCGATCTCGATGCCGGCGACGTTGAACTCGGCACGGTTGTCGCGCAACACGATCTGCGTCGACTGCCCCACGTAGATGCCGGCATCGGAGGCGCCGATCGCCGCGGACTTCTCGATCAGCACGCGCTCGCATTGCACCGGGTACAGGCCGTACGCGCCGTTCTTCTCGTCCGGTCCGCCGGTCCACTCGACGCGCACGTTGCGGATCGTGAGGTCCTTGCAGCCGTTCGCCTTCAGGCCGTCGCCCTTGGTGTCCTCGATCGCGAGGTTCTCGATCGTGACGTGCTCCGCTGCGTTGATCAGGAGGCCTTCCGCGCCCTGCACTTGCCCCTTGAACGACAGCACCGTCTTGTCCGGGCCCGCGCCGCGCAGCGTGACGTTCGACTTGTTGAGGCTGAGCGAACGGTTGAAGGTCCACTTGCCCGCCGGCAGCTCGATCACGTCGCCGGGCTTCGCTTCGATGAGCTGCAGCTGCAGCTTCTTGTGAAACTCGGCGTCTGACTGGCTGACCTTCGCCGGCTGTTTGCCGCAGCTCACGAGCACGAGTGCGAGCACCGCGCAGTATGCGATCCGCATGATCGATCCCCCTCTCACTTCTCGCTGATCGCGGACTGCGTCCGCCGGATGAAATCTTCCCACACCGGGAAGTCGCTGCCGCGCCAGATCGACCCGCGGAATTCCTCGGCGCGCTCGCGCGACCAGCCGAGGTGTTTCATTGCATACAACGAATAGAACGCGGTTGCACGGAAATTCGCCGCGCAATGCACCAGCGTCTTGTCCTCGCCCGCCGCCTGCATCGCCTTCTCGAACTCGGCAAAGTCCGCATCGCTGGGCCTATCCCACGGCACGGGAATGTGCGCGTACTTCATGCCGAGCGCGGCGGCGGACGCGCCTTCGTCCTTGAGCGAGTAGCGAGGATCGATGGTGGCGAGGTTGATGACGGTCTTGTAGCCCTCCGCGGCCGCAGCCTTGAGCTGATCTTCCGTGGGCTGGCCGCCGGTCGCGTGGTGCTCGTCGACTTTTCGATAGTTGTAGATTTTTTGTGTGCTCATTTCCTGCGCCGCGCTGCCGGCCGCGAAAACACTGCACATGATTACGAGAGCGATGATGCGCATAGTCACCAGTCTTTAGTCAGTAGTCACTTCCACCTAGCCCGCCCAGACTAGATCCAGCGCCGCACGCGGTTTTTGTAGCCGCGATACTCTTCGCCGAAGATCTCGTCGAGGAACCGCTCTTCGCCGCGGATGAAGCGTTCCTGGATGATCCAGACGAAAATCGCAATCGGCACGGCAGCGGTCGCCGTGCCGAGCAGCAGCCACATGCCGAGCAGGATCAGCGTCAGCCCGACGTACATCGGGTTGCGCGTGTAGCGGTACGGCCCGGCGGTGACCAGCGCGGTCGAGCGCTCGAAGGGTCGCTTCGGCGTGCCGGCGCGATCGAACAAGCGCGCCGCCGTTGCGGCCATCGTGAGACCGACGAGCAGCGGGACGAGCCCGAAATAGGAAACCGGCGGCTCGACGACCTGGGCCAGCGGTATTGCGTAGTGCAGGCCGACCATCGCGAGCAGCGCCAACAACATGTAGACGGGCGGAATAATGATCTTGCGTTGTTGTTTCACGGCAGCCCATCCCCGCAGGCTCCGGGCAGTATAGCCCCCTCCAGCCGCCCCGGGAGTATGATTCCCCGCCATGACATACGCTGCCATTACCGGTTGGGGCAAGTGCATGCCCCCGGCCGTGCTCGACAATGCCGGCCTCGCCAGCTTCATGGATACGAGCGACGAATGGATCACCACCCGCACCGGCATCCGCGAGCGCCGGGTTTCGCACGTACCGATGACCACGCTGTCGCACGTCGCCGCGATGCGCGCACTGGCGTGCGCGGGAATGGATCCGAAAGACATCGACCTGGTCGTGCTCGGCACGTGCTCCGCGGACGAGCAGGTGCCCAACACGGCATCCGCAATCCAGTTGCTCATCGGTGCAACGAAAGCCGCAGCGATGGACATCAACACTGCGTGCACCAGCTTCCTGTACGGCATGTCGACAGCAACTGCGATGATCCGCACCGGCGTCGTGCGCAACGCGCTCGTCGTGGGCGTCGAAGGCATCACGCCCTACATGGACTGGAGCAATCGTAACGTCGCGGTGTTGTTCGGCGACGGCGCTGCCGCAGTCGTCGTGCAGGCGAGTGACAAGCAAGAAGGTGTGATCGCGGAGAAGCTCGGTTGCTACGCCGACGCGCGTGGAATCCTGCGCGTGCGCGGCATGGGCACGATCTACGGCAACGCCGGCGTGCAACTCGGCGACACGACTTGGGACTTCGACGGTCAGGAAATTTTCAAGCGCGCCGTGCACGGCATGTCGCGGGCGTCGCAGAATGCGTTGGAGCGCGCGGGCATCACGGCCGATCAGGTCGATCTCGTCGTCCCGCACCAGGCCAACCTGCGCATCATCGAGTCTGTCGCGAAGCACAGCGGCATCTCGATGGACCGCGTGTACGTGACCGTGCAGAAGTACGGCAACATGTCATCTGCCACGGTGCCGGTCGCGCTCGTCGAAGCATTGGAAGAAGGCCGCGTGAAGCCCGGCTCGATTCTGCTGACGCCCGCATTCGGCGGCGGACTGACATGGTGTTCGCACGTGATCCGCTGGGGCGATCGTGTCACGCCGCTCGGCACGACGGATATCGATCTGCCGCCGTGCACGAAGACGGCGGTGGAGATCGTGAAGGACATTATTGCGAGGAAGAGCAGCAGCCAGGCAGTGCTGCAGAAGATCGCCTTGCCGTGCGGTTGACTACTTCTCGTCCTTGTAAATCGAAATCAACACCGGCTGATCCTTCGACATCCTTGCTCGATACATGCCCGACGTGTTGAAGCTCCACGCCATCTGACCGTCAGGTGCGACGGCGATGACTCCGCCGTCACCACCGAGTGCGGTGAGCCGCTGCTGAATCACTTCGTCCGCGGCTGCTTGCAGCTTCATCCCTTTATGTTCGACCAGCGAGCAGATCTCGCGCGCGACCGTGAGGCGGATGAAGTACTCACCCGTGCCGGTCGCTGACACCGCGCACGACTTGTTCGACGCGTACGTACCCGCGCCGATGATCGGCGAGTCGCCGACGCGGCCCCAACGCTTGCCGGTCGTGCCGCCGGTCGAAGTGCCCGCGGCGATGTTGCCGTTCAGATCGAGCGCGGCGACGCCGACCGTACCCTTCTTGCCTTCATCGTGCGCAAGGTTGGCCGTTGTGCTGCCCTCGGGCACACGTGCGGGCTTCGGCGGAATTGGTAAGCCTTTCTCCTTGAGAAGCGTCTCCAGCGTGCGCCAGCGCCGCTCGGTGTAGAACCAACCCGGCTCAACCTGCTCCAGGCCCTGCTCTTTCGAGAACGTGTCGGCGCCGGTGGAGATCAGCATCACGTGCGGCGATCTCTCCATCACGCACCGCGCGAGCGAAATCGGATGGCGCGTGCGCGTGACTCCTGCGACGGCGCCGGCAGCGAGCGTCTTGCCGTCCATGATCGCGGAGTCGAGCTCGTTGCGTCCCTCCGCCGTGAACACAGCGCCGCGTCCAGCATTGAACAGCGGATCGTCTTCCATCAGCTTGATCGTCGTTTCGATGGCATCGAGCGCCGAGCCGCCCTTGGTCAGCACCGCGCCACCGGCCTGGATTGCGCGATTCATGGCCGCGCGATACGCCGTCTCCTGCTCCGGGCTGAGGTCCTTGCGCTCGATCACGCCGGCGCCGCCGTGCACGACGATGGCCCATTTCATTTGTCAGCCCCAAGACGCAGGAACGCGGTCTTCATGCCTTGCACTCGGTTGATGTACGCGCGCACATCGTGATCACCGCAGCGCTGATGCGCAACGATGCGCAGCCCACGCCGCGCGTACCGCTCGCCGGCACCGGCACCGCACAGGTGAATCACAGCCGCGAGATCTTCCTTCTGCCGGAGCGTCGCATTCGAGATCCGCGCGTTCGCCAGCGCCCGCGCGACTCGTCGGTCGAGGTAGGCGGACGTGAGCTCGATCGAGTGCGACGCGATCGTGCGTGTATACAGACTGTTGAACCAGCACGAACGCACGTCGTGCCATGGACCGTCCTCGACGACGACGTGATCGTGAACGCAGTAGCGCCGCGCCTCACCGAACGTGCCGTCGGTGATCTGGTACATGCCCACTGCGCTGGACGCCGGACGATACAAGTCGAACGGGCTTTCCGTCAGCGACCAGCGCCAGTACGTGCGCGCAAGAGGATTGCCCGATCCTTCGACCTGCGCCAGCGCTGCGAGAAACGCCGGCGAGATCGCAGCGGTGGCATGCTTGCGGAATGCAGACTCGTACGTGTCCCAGGTTTCTTCGGGCAGCTTGTACAGCACGCCGCTGACGGGAAAGAACAGCTCGGACGGCTTGCGCACCACCTGGTAGATCCAGTTCAGCCCGAACCAGATCGTTATGAGCACGACGGCGACCACGCCGAACTGAAACGTGGCGGGTGTCTGGCTGAACGCACGCAGCCAGCGCTTACGCACCGCAGCGCTCGGCCACCACTTCGGCGGCCACTTCAGCCACGAAGTGCGGCGGCGGCGCGACCCCGCGCGCTTGCCCCTGGCCATCAGTTTGCGGGCGCGGTTACGGGCCGGCGCGCGCAATAGTTCGCGGCGGCTTGCGCCAGGCGCGGGAAGCCGCGCTGCGGATCGGCGAGGTAACAGCGATTCGGCCCGGCGCCGCTCGAGCACGTCACCATGATGTCGTTCGACTTCGGCGCGTTCTCCGGAATGCAGCGCACGAGGTACTTGGTGATGCCCGCTTCGGCATCGCGTGTCTCATCGCGCATGTACCAGGTATCGCCGGCAAGTCGCGCGGTCCGCTGCACGCGGGAACGACAATCGGCATCGATTCGTTCGCGGCAGTACCGCTCTTCGCACGCCGCCAGCGAGCCGGCCTCGCACTCCTCCTCGCTGTTGCGTTCCTTGTCGCGCAACATCTCCGGACCGCCGCCCATCGTCCACTCCGTGCATGCCTTCATGTCGCCGCCGTCGCAGGCCAGCGTGAGCAGCTCGAGCTCCTCTGCGGACCGCCGCGTCTTCACGGGTTTGGCCGAAGTGCCCTTCGGCGGCGGACGCTTGGGCTTGGCGTAGTCCTGCTTGACCAGTTCGGCGTCGGGACCACAGCGCTTGTCCGAGAACACGCGCGAGCCATCCTTGCCCTTGCAGGTATAGATCTGCGCCTCACTGCTGGCGCACACCAGCAGCGCAGCTCCCAGCAGAATCCAGGCAGGCGCGCGCACGCGCCAAGGATATCAGACCAGTTTGAAGCCGGACGCGCTCAGCGGCAGGCGGCGGACGCGCGTGCCTGTGGCGGCGAAGATCGCGTTGGCCACGGCCGGCGCGACGGGCGGAACCGGCGGCTCACCGATTCCGCCAACGGCTTCGGCCGGACTTTCGAGGATCTCGAGGTCGATCTGCGGTGACTGGGCCATGCGCACGATGGGATAGTCGTGGAAGTTCGACTGCTGCACGCGGCCAGACGCAATCGTGATCTCACCAAGCGCCGCGGCGCTGAGGCCGAAAATCACGCCGCCTTCGAACTGCGCGCGGATCGAGCTGGGATTGACGGCCGTGCCGCAATCGACGGCACAGGAGACGCGATGGACGCGCACTGTCTTGTCGGCACCGACGGAGACTTCGGCGACCTCCGCAGCAAGCGAACCGTAGCCGCGCAAGAACGCGATGCCGCGTCCGTGTCCCTTCGGCAACTTCTCGTCCCAACGCGCGAGCTTTGCCGCTGCATCGAGCACGCGCAGTGCTCGCGCGTTGTCGCGAAGAAGCTGTCGCCGGAACGCTAGCGGCTCCTGTCGCAAGTCCTGCGCCAGCTCGTCGATGAAACTCTCGAAGAAGAACAAGTTCTGCGACGCATCGACCGAGCGCCACGCGCCCAGCGGCACGCCGGGATTCCAGCCCGCGTAGCTGATGCAGGTGTTCGGCAGCGCGTACGGCTGACCAGCCATCCCGCCGACCGGCGTATCGCCATCCAGACATCCGATGTGCGCTCGAAATGCGGAGACGCTGTTGTCGCCACCGACTGCTGCGCGCAAGCGAACCGCTGCGGCCGGCCGATAGAAACCGTGCTGCGTATCCTCTTCGCGCGACCAGATCAGCTTCACGGGCACGCGCATCTCACGCGCAATCAAGGCCGCTTGCACACCGTAGTCGACTTGCAGGCGTCGGCCGAACCCGCCGCCCAGCTCCGTCGTGTGGATCGTCACGGCCGATTCTTCGAAGCCGAGCGCCTTGGCGACGGCTGTGCGCAGATCCGATTGCACTTGGGTCGGCACCCACAGTTCTGCGCGCCCGTCGCGCACGAGCGCCGTGCCGTTCATCGGCTCCATCGGGGAGTGCGACAGCAGCGGCGCTTCGTAAGTGCGCTCGAAGACGCGGCGCGCCTTCGCCAATTCCGCCTCGCATGATTCGCGCAGCTTCGTTTCGTCCTGACCCTCGGTGACATACACCTTGCCGGCCTCGCGAGTCAGCGCGCGCAAGCGCTCGGAGATCTGCGCCGAGGTGACGCTTGCCATCGTGCTCTGCCGCCAGACAGGTTTGAGCTCGCCCAGCGCCTGGTGCGCGGTCCAGAAGCTCTCGGCCACGACGACCACAGCGTTCTCGAGCTTGAGAACGCGGCGCACGCCGCGATGACGCAGCGCCGGCGCCTCGTCGACGCTTTCCAGCGATCCCTTGAAAACCGGCGACTGGGCGATGGCGGCGTACAGCATTCCGGGCCTGCGCACGTCGATGCCATACGTGGCGGTGCCAGTTACCTTCGAGCGCACGTCGAGTCGCTGCAGCGGCTTACCGATGAGCTGCCACTCGCTGCGCGGCTTCAGCGGCACGTCCTTCGGCGCCGGCAATCGCGACGCATCCCGAGCGAGCGCGGCGTACGAAGCGCTGCGCGATGACTGCGCATGGCGTACGAAACCGCGGCTCGCGACGCATTCCTCGACGCGCACTCCCCAACGCTGCGCGGCAGCCTGGAGCAACATCGTGCGGGCAGCGGCACCGGCCTGACGCAGCCGGTCGAACATGCCGCGAATCGAACCGCTGCCACCGGTCTGATACGTCTCCCAGATCCCGTAGTGCTCACGATCGATCGGCGCGAAGTCGACCCGCACCTGCGACCAGTCGAGCTCCAGCTCTTCGGCCAGAATCTGCGCCAGCCCGGATTGCGCGCCCTGCCCCATCTCGGTGGCGTTCATCAGCAGGCAGAGGTTGCCGTCGGGGTCGATGCGGATCCAGCCGGCGATGATCTCGGCGACCGCGCCATCGGCCGCTTGCAGCGGGACGCGGACGTCGATCAGCAGGATGCCGCCGGCGAGGCCGGCGGAGTGCAGGAAACTGCGACGGGAGAGCTTGGCCATAGCGCGCGATGATCGATCACTCGCCAGGACCTCGAAAGCCGTCGCTGCCTCCCTCCGACGCGTACGGCGCACGGTTCGCCGCAGGCGAGGTCAGTTGCCGGGCACGCGCGCGATGAGCTGCACTTCGACGATGCCGCCGGTCCCGAGCAGCCCGGTCGTGCCGACCGCCGTCCACGCCGGATACGGCGGTTTCAGGTAATTGCCGGCGACCTCTTCGAACAGCGCGAACTGCTCGCTCTTCGTGCCTTCGAAATCCGGCCCCTGCCAGACGTGGAAGCTGTTGATCATCACGACGTCGCTGAAAGTCGCGCCCGCTGCTTCGAGGATGCCCTTGAGCCGCGCGAGCCCGCGATCGACCTGCAGTTTGAACGCCGCCGCGTCCTTCCCCTCATTCTCGCGCCGCCCGATGATCACGCCGGAGACGTAGAGCATGTTGTCGACACGCCGAACCGCTGCGTAGCGAAACTCATCGTGCGCCCGCTTCGAGGCCTCGTTCGGCAGGATGACGCTGCCGTGCGGCGCGGGCAGCACCAGCGGCCACTTCTCGGGCTCGGCCGCGTGAGCGGTGCTCATGGCGAGGATGGCGCCGGTCAACAAGACCATCGCTTCGATTCCAGATCTCATGGCGTCATTTCCTAGGGTCGTCAGAAGCTTCCGAGAATTCTATAGGTAGGGCGTCACCGCGTCTGCTACGCAGCCGCCTCGACGAAGATCCTGCCAGCTTGCTGCCCGGCACGTCGCGGTTTAATCACGATCTCGACGTCGTGTCCCAGTGCAGTGAGGAAGTTCATCAGCCGCTCAACGGAGAACCCGTCGAGGCGGTAGCGCAACAGAGCAGAGACCTTCGGTTGGTTGATGCTCAGGCTCTCGGCCGCCCGCGCCTGCGACCAGCCGCGCGCAGTGATCTCACGCTTGATCGCCACGGCAAGCTGTACCTTTGTCTTGAGCTCCTCGGCATCAGGAAGACCAAGGTCGGCAAATACGTTGCCCGATCCGACTTCCATCGCCGAGCGTCGCCTCTTACGTTGCACCTTTGCCATACCGCTCCTGATAGTCGACACGAGCGTCCCGCAAGCGCTTCTCGATCAGCTCAACGTCGTGCCTGGAGGTACGAACACCGCTTGGTGACTTCTTCTGAAAGCAATGCAGGACGTAGATAGCAGACGTGAAGCGTACGGTGTAGACCGCGCGGTACGTTGCGCGATCAAAGTCCTCGACTATTTCCAACACTCCAGGACCTTGTCCCTTCCAGACCTTCGCCGCCGGGTCGATGCCGCCATACTGCGCGACACTCAAAGCTGCTCCGATATCTCGCACAACTCGGGCGGGAAACCTCAGCAGGGCTCGCTTCGAAGAACCGACCCAGATCACGGGCTTCTCGCCCGCTGCGGGATGGTCACGCACGGCGAGTATCCTATTTCTGGGATGAAGCGGTCAAATCTTGCGCGGATGGATCGCCATCGACCTGTTGCCGGCGCAGATGGATTTCCTCGCGGTCGACCGTGATCTCGCGCGGCGCTTCGACGCCGAGCTCGACGCGGCTCGGCGTGATGGCGCGCACGGTGACGCGCACCTGTCCGGCGATGACGATGGCCTGATTGAGACGCCTGGAGAGAACCAGCATGCGGAGCTCCTTGTGCTTCCATTCCGGGAGCAGGGCGCGTAGTGTAAACATGCTCCGATAATGGGAGCAAGCGTGATCGTCTATACATTTGCGCTCCCGGAATCGGAGCGCGCCATGAAGGCACTGCGCAGTCGCGAACATCGTATGCTGTGTACCGTTCTTGCAGAGGCGAGAATGCAGGCCGGGCTGACGCAGCGAGGCCTGGCAGAGCGGCTGAAGCGTCCGCATTCGTACGTGGCGAAGATCGAAGGCGGCGAGCGGCGCATCGACGTCATCGAGTTTGCCGAGCTCGCACGCGCACTGCGCCTCGATCCGTGTAAGCTGCTTGGCGAAGTGCTGTCGAAATAACAAAGCACCGGGGATTCGAGAGTGACCATCCTTGTCCTGATCCTCGCGGTCTTCGCGGCCTGGTTCGTGTTCTCGTACAACCGCCTGGTGCGCCTGCGCAACCAGGTGCGCACCGCGTGGGCCGACATCGACGTGCAGCTCACGCGCCGTCACGACCTCGTGCCGCAACTCGTGTCGGCCGTACGCGGCTACGCGAGCCATGAACAGTCGGTGCTGCAAGCGGTCACGGATCTACGGTCGCAGGCACTCGCGTTGCAAAGTCCGTCGCGCCTGGGTGAAGTCGAGACTGCATTGGAGCAGGCACTGGGACGCGTGCTGGCTCTCAAGGAAGCCTATCCGGATCTCAAGGCGAGCGAGAACTTCTCCCAGTTGCAGCGCGACCTCGTAAAGGTAGAAGAAACGCTGCAGTACGCCCGCCGCTTCTACAACGGCGCCGTGCGCGACCTCAACGATGGCGTGCAGCGCGTACCCGATGTCGTGATCGCGAACGCGTTCGGATTCGCGTCGGCAGAGTTCTATCAGGCACGCGACGAAGAGCGTCCGTCGGTACAGGTGCAGCTCAAATGACCCTGCGCATCGTCCTCGCACTGCTCGCTGTTCTGGCGTGCAACAGCGCGCTCGCTGAGGAGCGCATCCTTGGCTACAACATCGAGGTGCGCATCGGCAAAGACGGCGCGCTCGACGTCACCGAGCACATCCAGGTGCGCGCGGAAGGTAGCCAGATCCGGCGCGGCATCTATCGAGACTTCCCGACGCGCTATCGCGACCGCTATGGCAATCGCGTCGTCGTCGATCTGAAAGTCCTGGCGGTGCTGCGCAACGACGAGCCCGAGCCGTGGTTCACCGAAGAGCGCGACAACGGCGTGCGCATCAACACGGGCAACGACAACTTCCTGCCCGTGCCAGCCGACTACACGTACACGCTGCGGTATCGCACGACGCGCCAGCTCGGGTTCTTCGCGGACCACGACGAGCTGTACTGGAATGCGATCGGCACCGGCTGGGCATTTCCGATCGACAGCGGCGCCGTCGACGCGTACCTGCCTGCGCCGGTCGAGGTCGAAAAGCTCAGCGCAGAAGGCTACACGGGCTACCAGGGCTCGAAGGACCAGGACTACCGCGCGGAAATCGTCGAGCCAGGTCACGCGCGGTGGTACCTGACCCGTCCGCTGAACCCGAGCGAAGGCTTCACGATCGTGCTCAGCTTTCCGAAAGGCCTGATTCCGGCGCCGAGCGTCGCGCAGCGGTTCGCGTGGCTGCTGAAAGACAACCGCGGCATTCTGATCGCCCTCCTCGGCCTGATCCTGCTGATCGTCTACTGCGTACGCGAGTGGTCGCGCGTCGGACGCGATCCGAACAAGGGCGTCATCATCGCGCGCTACGAGCCGCCGGCCGGGCAGACGCCTGCGAGCCTGCGGTTCCTGATGCGCATGAGTTACGACATGCGCTGCTTCTCGTCGGACCTGCTTTCGCTCGCAGTCGCCGGCTGCCTGCGCATCGTGCAGGACAAGGGATTCTTCAAGGACGAATGGCGGCTCGAGCGTGCCGGCATGCCGCCGGAAGGCTCGTCGCTCGGTCAGCGCGCACTGTTTGCGGGATTGTTCAAGAACAACGAGCCGGTGCTGGAGCTGAAAAAATCAAATCATGCGACCGTGTCCGGCGCGCGGCGTGCGCATTCGAAGGCGATCGACGATCTGCTCGAGCCGCGCTACTACAAGCAGAACACCGGCTCGATCGCCAAAGGCATCTTTATCGGCCTCGCCGCGGGAATCCCTGCGTTCATGCTCGCGGGCAAGGCGGGCGAGGCGGCTATCGTCGTCATCTGTGTTCTGATGGTGATCACGCTGCTCATCTTCGGACGCCTGGTGAAAGCACCCACGGTCGAGGGCCGCAAGCTGATGGACGAGATCGAAGGATTGAAGCTCTACCTGAGCGTCGCGGAACGCGACGAGCTGGCGCGCATGAAGAGTCCGGACGCGCCGCCGACCCTCGACGACAAGCGCTATGAAATGCTGCTGCCGTACGCTGTCGCGCTCGAAGTCGAAGATGCGTGGACGAAGAAGTTCACCGCCGCCGTCGGCGTCGCCGCGGCCGCTGAAGCGACCCGCAGGATCGGCTGGTATCACGGCGGCAACGTCAACGATCTCGGCAGCCTCAGTCGCGCCATCGGCAGCTCGCTGACTTCGCAGATCGCATCGTCAGCCTCGCCGCCCGGCGGCTCGTCGGGTTCGGGCGGCGGCGGATCTTCCGGTGGTGGTGGCGGCGGTGGTGGCGGCGGCGGCCGCTAAGCCGCAACCGGCGTCGGCGCAGCGATCTGCACGCAATTACGGCCGCAACGTTTGGCTGCGTACACCGCTTCGTCGGCGCGCGCGATCAGATGTTCGCCCCAGACGCCGAGCATGTCGCTCGTCGCAATGCCGATGCTGCATGTCACGTGGATGGGCTTGCCGAAGCCCGGCACGCTGATCTCCGCAACGCGCTGGCGGATGCGCTCCGCGATCGGCTGTGCCGCTGCCGCGTCGGCACTGCTCAGGATCACGACGAACTCCTCGCCGCCGTAACGCCCGATCACGTCCGATTGCCGCAGCTCGGCCTGGATCGGGCCGATGATCGCCTTGAGGCAGGCATCGCCCGCAGGATGCCCGTGGGTATCGTTGATCTGCTTGAAGTGATCGAGATCGATGAACAACAGCGCGATCGGCAAGCTGCGCGCTCGCGCTCGCAGACAGGCGCTATCCAGGCGCTCGAGCAACGAACGGCGGTTGAGCACACCAGTGAGCGCATCGGACTGCGCACGACGCTCGGCATCGGTGAGCGCGAGCCGCTGATCGCGCAGACGATCGGCCACGCCGAGTGCGATCAACACCGCTGCCGCAACCATGGACGCCGGCAGGCCGTAATAAAGCAGCGTCGCTGACTCGCCATCCTCGCGCGAGAACAGCAGATGCAGCGCGGTCGCGATCGTCAGCGCTTCGAGCAAGCCCCAGGCGACCAGGAACCAGCCCGCGGCGCGGTTGTTACGACGCCAGGCGAGGAACGCGACCACCAGCGTCGTCACCGCGGAAGTCACGAATACGATGTTGCCGATCGCGACGACGACTTCGCCGAGCCCGACGACATCGGCAAAGTTCGCGAAGGCCAGCACTACAAATGTCACGGCGAACCAACCGAACACTTTGTATACGCGTGGCGAGAAGCGTTGCAGCTCCGCGATCTCACGCACGAACAAGCAAGCGACCGCGCCGCTGAATGCGGCTGCGATGTTCCAGGTGTAGGAGATCGCCGGCAGCGCCAGCGACAGGATTGGCCACTCGAAGCCCTGCCCGGAGAGATACGCGACATACAGCGCTTGCAGCGCGAACAACGTCGCATAGAGCAGCAGCAACCTGTCGGACAGCACGAACCAGATCAGCAGCGCAGCCAGCGACATCGCCATGAGCGCGCCGAACGACAAGGCAATCATGCGTGCGTGATCGGCGGCGCGCGTCAGCGACTCGGGAAGTGTCGAGGTCGTGAAGCGCATGCCGGTCGGACCCGGTGCCATTGCAGTCGCATGCACGTAGACCGGCTGACCGGCCTGCAACCCCGACGGAAGAATGTAGATCGCGTCCTGCGCGCCGACGAACCCGGGAATGTGCGTCGCGAGTCGCAGTGACACCGGTTGACCATGGTCGAGCACGAACAGCTCGGCTTCCATGTTGCGTCCCTTGCGCACGTTCACGGTCGGAACCGCGCGGGGCTGGAACTCCTCGGGCAAAGTCAGCCGCAGCCAGTAATCGCTGGCACGCGGCAGCGAGCGCGTCGCGCTGGCGGCCAGAAACCGATCGTCCAGGGCGCCGCTGGTCACTTCCGCCGCACTCGACTGGGGCAGCGCCGGATCGAGCCGGCGGACGTCGAATGCCGTCCCCGCAGCGCTCGCCGCCGTGGACAGCGAAGCGAGCAGCCCGAACAGGCAGGCCGCAAGGAGATTGCGCATGCCGCATCGTAATCAGCCATTCGTGCGCAAGGCAAACGAACGCGTCGCAAACTTGGACATTCTGTAATGTCATAGAGCCCGGTGCGGCTCGTACAATGGCCGCCGCACCCGGGAGAGAACAATGAATCGCACCGCCGCAGCGGGGCTGATGCTCGCTGGAATCCTGTTTGCGTCCACGGTTCTCGCACAGACTTGCCCGCCCGCGGGGATGTCGCGCGAGCAGCTGGTCGAGCTCAAGTCCCATGACTTCGCGGTCGCCGACGACGCCCGCCGCCAGGCGCTGGCGCTCGAGTTGCTGGACTGCCTCGGCAATCCCGATCCTCAGTTGCGCGACGGGATCGCGTTCGAAGCGCTGGCGGCGTGGATGCGGGGCAAGCAGCTTTCGCCGGCGACGGTCGGCAAGATTCGCGAGCGCCTCATCCCGCAACTGGATGCGTCGTACTTCCAGAATCCGCAGGGCGTGCTGCAACCGTTCGCAGCGCTGGTGCTGGCGGAGGTCGCGCGTTTCGACCGCGTCGAGCCGTTCATGACGGATCAGCAGCTCCAGCAACTCGTCGATGCCGGCACGGGTTACCTGCGATCCGTCAAGGACTATCGGGGCTTCGACGAGCGCATCGGCTGGCGCCACGGCGTCGCGCATTGCTCCGACCTGATGCTGCAGCTTGCAGTGAATCCGCGGACGTCCAAGGCGCAACTCGATCAGATGCTGGCGGCGATCGCCACGCAAATTGCACCAGCCGGCGATCACTCCGGCCCGCACTTCTACGTGTACGGCGAAGGCGACCGCCTCGCGCAGGCGGTGTTCTACATCGCAAAGCGCAAGCTGCACACCGCGGACGAGTGGCGCAAGTGGCTCGAGCAGGTTGCCGCGCCCGCGCCGCTGGCAAGTTGGCGCGATGCGTACGCTTCACAGCGCGGTCTGGCGAAACACCACAACACGATGGCGTTTCTGTCGTCGCTGTATCTGTACGTACGCGAAAGCGGCGCAGACTTTCAGGAACTGGTGCTGCCGTCGCTCGTTGCGGCGATCAAGCCGTTGTTGTGATCTTCTATTTCGACGGCGGCCGCGAGACGTGAGTGTAGATCACTTGCCACTTGCCATTGCGCTTCGCCCAGATGTCCGCGAAGCGCAGCGTGACGGCGAACGGCTTACCGCCGTCGGTGCCGCGTAGATTCACGACGCCGCCCATGACCGCACCGTCGCTCCACACCTTCTCGACCGGCTCCAGGATCTCGAACGGTTCGATCTTGTAGCCCGGCGTCGTGTAGTCGGCGATGAGCTGCGCCTTGCTCTGCACGCGACCAGTGCTGTTCACGAGCGTGTAGTCGTCCGCGACGAGCCGCTGCAGCTCCGACTTGTTGCCGTGGACCTGCGCTTCGTCGTAGTCCTTGACTGCTTTCGCAAGATCGGCCGGTATCTCAGCAGCATTGGACGCTGCGCACAGCACCAGCGCCGCGATCAGCAACAGCACACGCGAGTTCGACATGACGCCCCCGGTAAAACGAAAGCGTCAAATATAACGCGTGATCCAATTCGGGCGCTCACGCTTCTTGCGGTAGTACCACGCGCACGGTCCGATCATGACAATGAGCAGCAACAGCCAGATCCCGAACGTCCCGGCGAGACCGAACTTCGTACGCAGGATCGCCGCGGCGATGCCGAGCACGTAGAAGTGCACGATGTAGAAGAAGAACGGCACGCGCCCGAATACTGCGAACGGACGCAGCACGGCCGGCGTGCCATCGCGCGCGATGGCCGACAGCACGATCAGCGTGAGGAAGATGCAGCCGAACGACCACGCCAGGAACGGCAGGTCCGGCGGATATTTCGCGAACTCCCAGAACTGCACGCTTGCGACGCTGGAATAGGCGTACGCGTTGCCGTACCCGCCATGGAGGCGGACTGCGAAGAAGAATGCGAAGCTGATCGCAGCGAGCGCGGCCCAGAACTTCGCCGGGCGCTCTCGTGTCAGCGAGTCGCGACCGACGACGAATCCCAGCAACACGATCGCAATCCACGGGATGATCGGGTACAGCGAGCGGAACGCACCCTCGCGCACCGGCTCGTAGAGCATCGCGCGCAGCGGCAATGGCAGCCACGACACATCGAGCAACGGATGCAGCAGCAGGATGCCGAGCGCGAGCGGCACGAGGATCCGGCTCGACACATCTCGCAGCAAGGCAGTCGCGATGATCGACACGCCGATGCACGTGAGCACCATGAACGAATAGAAGCCCATCAACGCGCGCGGCAGGCCCATGATCAACGCGTCGACCGCGATGAGCACGAAGCCCCGAATGAGCAGGCGTCGCGTGACCTCCGCGTGCGACACGCCGCGATTCTCGCGGGCCATGCTCGTCAGCGCGACCATGAACCCGGCCATGAAGCAGAAGCCGGGTGCGACCGGCACGCCGGTGAAGCGCGTGAGGAACTGGAAGATGTCGCCGAATGCCGGAGCGGGCCCTGCAGCCAACTCCTCCGCCGCGCGGCCGGCATTGAACATGAGCGATGCGTGGTCGAGCCCCATGTGCGCGATCAGCAGACCGCGAAACACGTCGACATAGTCCTGGCGCACACCGGGCGCGCTGACAGCCGCCGCAGCCTGAGCGCGGGCGGCCGCCGGGAGATTGTTCGTCATGGCCATACTATCGACAAACGCACAGCGGACCGGACAGCGCACCCGGCCGGGATCGAACCCTGACGAAGGAGAGTATCGTGTGGCGTTACTTGCCGGTCGCGTATCGCTTCACGAGCCGGTACAGAAAATCTTGTGCATCGTAAAACTGCGCTACACCGACGCGCTCGTCGCGGCCATGCGCCCGCACGTCGGCGATGTCGCCGAACAGGCCCGACACGCCGTACATCGGAATTCCCTTGGCGCGCAGGTAGGCGCTGTCGGTCGCACCCGTGCCCATGATCGGGATCATCGTCACGCCCTTCCACATCTTGCCGGTGAGGTCCTCGATCGGCTTGATCACGATCGGGTTCAGCGGTGAAACGGGCGCGGGCGGCGCGCCGGCCTGAGTGCGCAGCGTCACCTTGATCTGCTCGTCCGCGAATACGCGAGTGAGCGTGCGCTGCACGTCCTGAACCGATTCCTGGGGCAGGATGCGGCAGTTCACGTTTGCGGTCGCCTTCTGCGGCAAAGCATTGCGCGCATGTCCCGCCTGCAGCATCGTTGCGACGCAGGTCGTTCGCAACATCGAGTTGTAAGCCGGGGTCTGCGCCAGTGTTGCTGCCGCTTGAGCATCCGCGCCATTCGACTGCACAACCGCTTTCATCGCAGCGCCGAGATCGCCGCCTTCGAGTGCGGCCGTGCGCTCGAAGAACGCGCGCGTGACTTCGTTGAGGTTGACGGGGAAGTCGAACTTGCCGAGCCGCTCGAGCGCCGCCGACAACCGATAGATCGCGTTGTCGCGCACCGGCACGGAGCTGTGGCCGCCCTTGTTGGTGATTTCCAGATCGAAGTCGCGATACAGCTTCTCGGTCGCCTGCACGGCGTTGAACAGCTTCTTGCCCGCGCGCTCGCGCCCGCCGCCGCCTTCGTTCAGGCCGAACTCCGCTTCGATCAGCGAGCGATGATTGTCGACCAGCCAGTCGACGCCGTTGTAATCGCCGCCCTCCTCGTCCGACGTGAGCGCGAGGATGAGGTCGCGCTTCGGCTTCAATCCTTCCTGGCGGTAGCGAATCAGGTTGGCGACGAAGATCGCAGCCATCGCCTTGTCGTCGGAGGTGCCGCGGCCGTAGTAATAGCCGTCGCGCTCGATCATCTTGAACGGATCGAGATCGGCCGACCAGTCTTCCTTGTGCGCCTCGACGACGTCGAGATGCGCGAGCAGCAGCAGCGGCTTCTGCGTTCCGTCGCCGCGCAGCCGCGCAACGAGATTGCCCTTCTTCGCGTTGCCCGGATGAACCAGCACGCGCACGTCGTCCTGCGGAAAGCCGGCAGCCACGAGCCGCGCCGCCATCGCACGCGCCGCCTCAGTGTTATCGCCGACGGAGTCCGTCGTGTTGATCTCGACCAGCTCTTTGTAGATGTCGTAGAGCGCGCGCTGCTCGGGTTTGAGCTCGGCCGCACCAGCGACGCTCACGGCGCCGCACGCAATCAGAGGAAGAAATGTTCCAGCAAATGTTTTTTTCATGACAGACCGCCCGGAGTTGCGATCCGTCATGATAGAGGAAATCAGAGCTCGACGGTCTCGCGCCGCTCCAGCCCCTTCGCGACCGCCTCGGCGCGAGTGCGCGCACCGAGCTTGCGAAACAGCGATTCGATGTGGAACTTGACGGTGTGCAAAGAAATGCCGAGATCGCGTGCGATCGCTTTGTTGCTGGAACCAGCGCCGATTGCCGCAAGCACGTCGAGCTCGCGGGGCGTCAGCAACACGCCTGCGGCACGCTCGGCCAACTCTTCGAAGCCGCGCGCACGGTGTTCGATGGCCGGTTGAGGAACGCCACGCGGCGCCACGCCACCGGCCGCCGCCTGCAACGCCGCTTCGATCTGCTGCGCCGTCGCGGCGCCATCGAGCAGCACGACGTCCGCCGACCTTGCATCGACGATCGCGTGCCCGGCATGCGTGACGATCTGCGTGAGCGTCTCGCGGCGCGCGGGGTCGCGTGTCACGATTGCTACGCTGAGAACGTTCGCCGGTTTCTGCTTCGCCACCCGTACACTCATGAGCTTCATTGCCGTGCCCTCACTGTCGAGGACGTGCGGTAATCACCACGTTCAGCGTCAACACCTCGCCGCCGCGGATCAGTCGCAGCGCCACCGTGCGGCCGACACTCGTGTCGTCGAGCTGAGCGATGACCCGCCGCAAACCGCGCATCGGTGCGCCATCGATCGTCAGCAGGATGTCCCCTGCCTTCACACCTGCGACGGCGCCGGGGCCGCCCTCGGCAAGCGACATCACCATCATTCCAGTCGTCTCGCCGGCGTCCGCGCGCAGCGGCTCCGGAACCGCGACCGGCTGCAACCCGAGGCCGAGCCAGCCGCGCGGAACCTGGCCATTGCTCAGAAGCTGCGGCACCACGCGGTCGAGCGTCGCAACCGGGATGACGAGCACGACTCCCGGCGGTCCGAGCGTCGACATACCGAGCAAGCCGCTCTCCGCATCGAGGACTGGCCCTCCTTCTTCGGTGCGGCGCAGGCGGATATCAAGGGCGATCCGTTGCTCGATCCGGCCCCCGGCCCGGCTGCACCACTGCGGCCCGACCGAGCTGACGAGGCCCAATCGGACGTTGGAGGCTCCGGTCGCTTCCGCGCCGAGTGCCAGGGCAAGGCTCCCGACCCGGGCGGTTGCGCGCGGAAGTGTCGTGGCCGCGAGCGGGGTGTCGGTCCGGAGCACGAGCAGATTCGTCCCGGGATCGCGCCCGGCGATGCGTGCGGTCGCTGTCGCGCCTGAGGCAGTCACGACTTCGTATTGGTCGCGATTGCCGACGACCTGCTCGGAGGTGACGACGACATCCGACTGCCACAGCGTCGCGCTGACATGTCGATGCGATGAATTGCGCACGGCTACGGCCAGGCCCTGAGCCGCCGCGACTTGTGCCTCGATGGCTTGCGAGAAGCGACCGAGGAGATGGGTTTCGATGCTCATTGGCGGAGAATGCGCGCGGCGCGTCGGCTCACCCATCGGGCAGTTGGCCGGGTGGATTCGTCCACGGGCGGCGCGAAGATCCATCGCATGCTCGAACCAACGCCCGCATCGGGATCGACGTGGCCGCCGCAGCCCGCGCTCGATCCCTATTCCGAGGTCGTCGCGCAGGCGTTCGATTTCGTCAGTCCAGCCGTCGTGAGCATCTCGGTGCGCTCGCGCCGCGGGCCGTCCGGCGTCGGCTCCGGCGTGCTCTACACACCCGACGGCTATCTGTTGACCAACAGTCACGTCGCCAACGGTGCGAGCGAACTGCGCGCGGCGCTGACCGATGGCCGCGAGGTTCCGGCGACACTGGTCGGTGACGACCCGGAAACGGATATCGCGGTGCTGCGACTGGCCGGCAGCGGCTTTCCGTACGCAACGTTCGGCAGCTCGTCGTCGTTGCGCGTCGGGCAGCTCGTCATCGCGATCGGCAATCCGTTCGGCTACCAGGCAACTGTCACCGCCGGCATCGTCAGTGCGCTCGGCCGCAGTTTGCGTACGCGTTCGGGGCGACTCGTGGAGAGCGTGATCCAGACGGACGCGCCGCTGAACCCGGGCAACTCCGGCGGTCCGCTCGTCGACGGCACAGGACGCATCGTGGGCATCAACACAGCGATCGCCGGCGGCGCGCAGGGCATCTGTTTCGCGATAGGGATCGACATCGCTTCCAACGTCGCTGCGACGCTGATGCGCGAGGGGCGCGTGCGACGCAGCCGTTTGCGATTCGCGGGACAGACGATCACGCTCGACCGTCGCATCGTGCGCGGGTTGTCGCGCACGGTATCGAGCGCGATCCTGGTACTGGAAGTGCTACCGGACGGTCCGGCGCTGCGCGCGGGATTGGAGAAAGGCGACGTGCTGCTGGAGTTCGATGGTGAAGCGATCGAGAGTCTCGATCACCTGCATCGGTTGTTGACCGTCGATGTCGCTCAGCGCGACGTGCCGCTGCGCGTCCTGCGCCGGGGCAAAGTCCTCGACTTGGTGGTTAGACCCGTGACGGAATGAGGAGAATCTCTCGCCAAGACGCCAAGAACGCCAAGCAGAATTCTGAAATTTCAGAATTCCGACCTTGGCGTCTTGGCGTCTTGGCGAGAGAAATTATTCTGTCCCTTGACTCGCCACAGGGAATGCACGTGCGACACGGCCGAGCCACACCCTGATGGCGCCGGTGCGCAGATCCTTCTCCGGAGTGAAGCCGAGGCGCACGATGATCAGGTCCTTCGACGGCACGATCAGCGTGAACTGGCCTTCGAAGCCTTCGGCGCTGAACGCGTCGCGCTGCGGGCCCGTATCCATTCGCGATTTGTAGGGCTTGCCGTCGCCATCCGCCGGCGTCACCCACCAGCCCGCGCCGTAGATGTCGGCGTTCTCGCTCTTGCCCGCGGTGCGCGCGAAATCCACCCAGCCTTCCGGCAGGACGCGCTGGCCATCCCACATGCCGTCGCGCAGATACAGCAGGCCGAACTTTGCGAAGTCGCGCGCTGAGGCGTAAATGAGCGCGCTGCCGTAGTACAGGCCGTTGGCATCGAATTCCGGTTGCGCCTGCATGCCGATCACGTCGAACAGGCTCTCGTGCATCCACTTCAACATGTCCGCGCGGCGCGCCTCCGACGATGCGGGATTGGGCACGATCGCGCGCGTCAACGCATCGGCGGTGAGCACGATGCCGCACGAGTTGTAGTTCCAGTGCTTGCCGGGCTCGTAGATCAGCGGCAGGCCGGCGCAGTAGTTGGCAACGTCCAGGCGTCCCGGCCCGAACAGTTTGCGTGACGCATCGCTGTCGGCGATCGTCTTCGCTTCGATCTCCAGGTAGCGCATGCCGTCCGTCATCTGCAGCCAGGTGCGCCACGGAATCTGCGCACGCTTGTCGGTCGCAGCCCAGTGCGGATTGCCCATCGGTGTGTCGACGTCGACCTTGCCCTGCTTCGCCGCCACGCCGACCAGCGCCTGCGTGATCGACTTCGCCATCGACCACGACACCAGCTTCATGTCGGACTTGTAGCCGGCCCCGTATTGCTCGTGCACCAGCTTGCCGCCGAGGATGATCGCGACTTCGCGCGTCTCGCCGAGCCCGGGCGCCTTCTGCTCGAACGCGTCGGCCATCGCTGCATCCAGCGCGGCACGATCGACACCTTCGGGCAGCGGGCCGGTCGGCCATTCGCTCGTCGGCCACGGCACATCGGCCGGCTGCGGCGGCAGCGGCGCGAGCTGCGCGTGCGCCGCTACGACGCAGAAGGAAACGGCAACGGCAGTCCAGATCGCAGTACGCGAGATTGCGCTCATTGCTCTCTCCTCAATTCGCCGGATGGCAGCCGAAGCCCGGCTCGAACTTCGCTTGGGCGGAAACGAGGCCCGCGAGTGCCGACACTTTCACGCCGCCGTCCGACGTTTCGACGGTGAGCGGCTTGAGCGCTTCCGGATCGTAATCGGTGCGGCACGATTCCATCGGGCGGCCCGCGACGAACAGGCACGAGCACGTTTGTTTAGCGACGTACACCGTGCCGATCTTTGCCGTCGCCCAGGTCTCGCGACCCGCGAACATCGCGACCGCGACGATGGCGATCAAGACTCCGATACCGATCAACAGCCCCTTGCCGCGCATGTGCGCCTCCCTCTGGATACGTTTTTGGGTTGTATGTTTTGCCAATCATAGCGCCTCATGCGACCGAACTTTCAGCGTCGGTCTGATTCCGCCGTCCCGGAACCCGGCCGATACTGTTTCCGTAGGCTCGAAACTGAATCGACGGAGGGCTGCACGATGGTCCGCTATCCGACTGAGCAGTTGATGACGGTGGAAGAAGCCGAGCGTCTGTCTGAACTGCAGACCAAGCGCGAGCGGCGCAAGCAGCAGCCCCGTCAGCCGAGCCTCTGGGTGTGGCAGTCCGTCGACGGTGCGCTGGCGCAGACAGCGACCGAAGAACGGCCCGTCAGGCTGAAGCCCGACCCACACTAGACGATTCCAAAAGCGGGTGCCCCCGCCTGCTCACGAGGTAATCCTTTACGCAGGCCTTGCCGCCAGTACACCGGGGTACTGGCGGTTTTCTTTTCGTTCCTTATTCCTTGAACCGTTCCTGGCCGGCGAAGCCGATGCGCTGCATGCCGCTGCGCTGGGCGATCGCCAGCACCTGCGCCACCGTGTCGTACTTCGCGCGGCGGTCGGGCTGCACGTGCAACTCCGGCTGCCTGGCCTTGCCGGCCTCGACCACGAAGTAACGCTCGAGCTGCGCCAGGTCTTCGACGACCGTGCCGTTCCACAGGATCGTGCCGTCGAAATCGATCGCCAGGCTGATCGTCTCGCGCGGCGTCGGGATGACAGGGCCAGTCCCGATGTGCAGGTTCGTGCTGTTCGTCATCACCGGCAGCGTGATGATGAACAGAATCAGCAAGACCAGCATGACGTCGACCAGCGGCGTCGTGTTCATGTCGGCAATGGGACCGGAATCGTCGTTCGCGCTGATGCTCATGGCCATGAGACTTCTCCTTCTGGCGAGGACTCCGCAGGAATCTGACTGGCCGGAGGAGAGTCAGTTCCGGGCATGCTTGCGCTTGCGTTCTCGCCAGACCCACGGCTCGACCCGATCCTTCAGCGGCAGCGCCCACAGCCCGAGTTTCGCTTTGCGAGCTTCCTGCTCGACGCCGTAGAGCGTCGGACCGTGCGCGAATTCTGCGTAGAACCACGCGGCGCCTCGCTTGACCATCTGCTCGTTGAGATACGTATCGCCGTTCCAGACGTGCGCGATCGTCCGCCCATACCGGTCCGTGTCGATCGGCTTGAGCACGAGCTGCTTACCCGCCGCCAGCGACGCGAGCTCGCGCTTCGCTTGCTGGCCGTACGGCTGATCGATCTCCGGGGCGTCGACATCGGCGAGCCGGAAGTCCATCTCCACGCCCTGCACTCTCACGACCAGCGAATCGCCGTCCTTGACCCGGAGCAGCGGCCCATAGAACACACCCTCGTCCCCGGCGCGGGGCGCGCCGACTGCGACGGCCAGGAACAGCAGCGCAATCAGAGCGACTGCGCGGGACATTCTTGTATGCATGCCGCCATCCTACTGGACGCGCCGCGCGCACCTAAGCTAGCGTTCCGCACCTTTATCGTTGCGAAGAGTGACGTCGTCATGCGCAAGCTCCTTGCTCTCACGCTGCTGTCCGCCTTGTCCGCGTCGGCTCTGGCGACGCCGCCCGATGCGCCGAACCGGCTGTTCCAGGGGCGCGATCTGTTTGCGCTGCAGCTCGCCACCGATCCGCAGATCCGTCCCGACGGCCGCGAGATCGCTTATGTACGCGTGGCGTACGACATCATGGCCGATCGCGGCCGGCAGTCGATCTGGCTGATCGATGCGGAAAGCGGCGACCAGCGCCCGCTCGTCACCACCGCCGGCTCGCACTCGCAGCCGCGCTGGTCGCCGACTGCGGATCGCATCGCGTACGTTTCAACAGCCGAAGGCGGCAGGCCGCAATTGTTCGTGCGCTGGCTGCAGAGCAGCCAGACGGCGAAGATCGCCGATCTCACCGCTGCGCCCGGCAACCTGAGCTGGTCGCCCGACGGCAAGTGGATCGCGTTCACGATGTTCGCGCCCGACGAGAAGGCGCGGCTCGGCGAAGCGCCGCCGAAGCCCGAAGGCGCCGAGTGGGCGCCGCCGCTCGAGCTCATCACCGACATCGTGTATCGCACGGACGACGGCGGTTACCTCAAGCCCGGCTTCACACATATATATGTCGTTTCCGCCGACGGCGGTGCGCCGCGGCAGTTGACGTTCGGCGCGTACAACGAGCGCGGTCCGATCTCCTGGACGCCGGACGGCAAGTCGCTGCTCGTGACTGGCAATCGCCGCGAGAACTGGCAGCGCGAACCGGTCAACAGCGAGATCTATCGCGTGGCGCTCGCGGATGGCGCGATCGACGAGCTGACGAAGCGCAACGGCCCGGACAATAGTGCCGTCGTGTCGCCGGATGGCAAGTCGATCGCGTATCTCAGCTTCGATGACAAATTCCTCGGCTACCAGAACGCCGAGCTCAACGTGATGGCGCTGGACGGCAGCGACTCGCGCTCGCTGACGGCGGCGCTCGATCGCACGATCGACGACGTCACCTGGGCGCGCGACGGGCGCAACCTGTACGTGCAGTACGACGACAAGGCGGTCACGAAGATCGCGCGAGTGTCGCTCAACGGCAAGGTCGAAACCGTCGTGGAAGGCGTGAGCGGCGGCTCGCTCGATCGTCCGTATACCGGCGGCCAGTTCAGCATCGCGAACAACGGCGCGGTGGCTTTCACCAGCGGCTCGACGCAACGGCCCACTGACATCTCCATCGCACGCGGCGGCAAGGTGCGCCAGCTCACTCATCTCAACGATGGTTTGTTGAGCGGCAAGACGCTGGGTGACGTCAAACCGCTGAAGGTGACCTCGTCGTTCGACCAGCGCGAAATCGCTGCGTGGCTGGTGACGCCGCCGAACTTCGATCGCAGCAAGAAGTATCCGCTGATCCTCGAAATCCACGGCGGACCGTTCGCGGCGTACGGGCCGCGGTTCTCGACGGACTATCAGCTCTACGCCGCCGCGGGCTATGCAGTGCTGTACACGAATCCTCGCGGCTCGACTTCGTATGGCGCGGAGTTCGCGAATCTCATCCATCACAACTATCCGAGCCAGGACTACGACGACCTGATGAGCGCGGTCGATGCCGCGGTCGCAGAGGGCTACGTCGATGCCGACAACCTGTTCGTCACGGGCGGCTCTGGCGGCGGCGTGCTGACAGCGTGGATCGTCGGCAAGACGACGCGCTTCAAGGCGGCAGTGACGCAGAAGCCGGTGATCAATTGGGCCAGCACCGTGCTGACGACGGACGTCGCGCCGTTCATGCCGAAATACTGGTTCGGCAAGCTGCCGTGGGAAGACCCGGAGGCGTACTGGAAGCGCTCGCCGCTGTCGCTGGTCGGTAACGTGAAGACGCCGACGCTGGTGCTGGTCGGCGATCAGGACTTCCGTACGCCGGTCAGCGATTCGGAGCAGTACTACGCAGCACTGCAGCTCGCGGGCGTGCCGACAGGATTGGTGAAGGTGCCGGGCGCTTCGCACGGCGGCCTGACGGCGCGGCCGTCGCAGTCCGCGGCGAAGGCGAGCGCGATCCTGGCGTGGTTCGAGCGCTATCGCGGCAAGACGCCGGCAAAGCCGACACCCACCGGCTGATCCTACCCCTCGACCAACCCGTCGTTCTTCGGCGGGTCGGCGAGCGGGGCACCGAGCGGCGCCTCCTGCGCGAGCGTCAGCTCGGTGTCCTCACCGGCCTGGTCGAGCAGGAAGCCGATCACGGCGTACAGATCCTCGGCTGCCATCGCCTCGACGGGGAAGCCCATGAACCGCAGCGTGCGCCCGCGCTCCACGTAACGTTCTTTGAAGTCGCGATTCATGGCCGTCTCAACGCGCCCCGCGACGCGTAGTTCCGGCCTTACGTGCGGTGCGAAACGTGATCGAGTAACGCAGCTCCTTCGTCGGCGGAATGCTGTGCTGCCAACCCCAACGTGCTTCGTCGCGCAGGATGTACGCCGAGCGCGGCTCGAGTTCCAACGCGAACACATCCTTACGCCGCTCCGGTTTCCACGGATACGGCCGGAAGCGGATGCGCGCGGTGCCGCCGAGCGAGACGCCGACGATCAGCTCGAAGTCCGGCACGTCGCGATGCCAGCCGAGCGGCGTGCCCGGTTGATATTCGGCGATGAGCGCCTGCACGAATTCCTCCGGTGCCACGCCCGCCCACTGCGCGGCGCGCGCGCGCAGCGGCGCGAGAAATTCCGGAATCGGCGGCGCCGCGTTTTTCTGTTGATGCGTGAAGTCGTACGAAAAGCCGTAGTTCACTGTGCGGCGTCGTGCGGTGTATTGCCTGTATTGCGCTTCGCGCAGCGGCAATGCGTGGACGTGTTCGAGCAGTGCACGCTCTTCGTCGCGATCGATGAACTCCGCGCGATACGTCATCCCCTGCGGCAGAGCTGGCGGAAACAGGCTGGCTTGCGCACGTGACATCCGCTGCAGTGTACAGACAAGCAAAAGGCCGGGCGGCTCACGCCGTCCGGCCCTTGCATCCGACTGTCGAACCTGCGTTCTAGCGCACGCGGCCGCGGCGGAACAGGTTGACGATCGCCAGCAGGATGATTGCGCCCACCAGCGACACCAGGAATGTCGCTATGGAGACGCCCTCGTTGATCGTGCCGATGCCGAGCAGCGGCGACACGATGAAGCCCGCGAGCAACGCGCCGACGATACCGACCACGACATTGAGCAGGATGCCCTGCTGCGCATCAGTGCGCATGACGATGCTGGCCAGCCAGCCCACAACGCCACCTACGATCAACCAGACCAGAATACCCATATGCCCTCCTACGGGGTCGCCACGAAGATCACGACCACGAAATGAGAGCCAGATGATCTTGGTTCCGAAGTTCGTTCGGAATACGTAGGAAGTCCGCTGTCAATCGAGCATTTAATCGACGAAGCGCGACACCAACCTGGCGATGACGGCGCGGCTGGGCCGCTCCGGGAGGTACTTCACACGCACCCACGTGCCGACTGCGGGCAGCGAGGCCATCGCCTCGCCCATGCGGCGGTCGACGTGGCATGTCTGCACGGACGCGGGCGCGTCCACTGGCTGGAACTCGAAATAGACGCGTGTGAAGGCGCCGAACACCGGCGGCCGCCAGATGCGCAGGATGCGGCCCTGCGCGATGCGGCCGCGCTTCAGGATCTCTTGCTGCAGCTGCGACCCGAGCGTGACGGAGCGGGAGGAAGCGATCATGGCGACGAGCGCGCCGACGAGGAATGCAATGGCGGAAACGTAAACGTCAGGCATGGACCAGGAATCTCTTGCGGACTCGACCAAGGATGCGCGTACGGCTGCGGTGCAAGCGATGACGCGCTTCGCAATTCTTACACGCTGTTTTTGTCGAGCCAAGTCCCGAGGCCCTGGGCATTGAGCTCGATATCGGTCGCGAGGATCTCGCGTAGAAATTCTTCCGACTTCGTCGAGCCCGAGCGGCGCAGTTCGGCGATGTAGATGTCGCTGAAGGCGCGCTTGAGCTGCTCGTGCCGACCCGGCGCGCTAATCAGCGCCCGAGCAGCTTCAGCCATCGCGTCTACCTGCGCCATGTACTGAAGTGCCAGCGTCTCGGCGTTGCGCACGGCGCCGTAATGCGTGAGGTACATGAACTCGGGTCGTTGCGCGAGCAACCGCTCAACCGACTTGTGGAGCGCTGCCTGGTCGAACTGCACGGGAGCGCACGCAGGCACGATGTACGGCTGCAGCTCCGGATAGACGATGCCGAAGGTATCGCCGGTGAACCAGCCGCGACTCGCTTCGTCCCAGATGCAGTGATGATGGCGTGCGTGGCCCGGCGTATCGGCGAAGCGCAGCGGCCGCCCGCCGAGCTCGATCACCATTCCATCCG
>Ga0209382_10001036_pt1 | contig 44823 bp, 39 predicted proteins | sample SoiMetdeltSBSDD5_FD_187599 | JGI IMG/M metagenome (GOLD analysis project Ga0209382, IMG submission 187599) | Bulk soil microbial communities from a Populus tree surrounding site in Tennessee, USA - Soil MetaG P. deltoides SBSDD5 (SPAdes) (version 2) | ecosystem: Environmental > Terrestrial >...
GCTCGTGAATCGGAATTTGTAAGTAACCCGTGACTCCGTTGGTGACAGGTCTGCGTGGTGGATGGAGGCTGCCCAAGATTGAAAAAAAGGCGGCTGGTTGACCATTTTGACTGCCGCGAGGGTCGGGCGGTCGAAGGTGACGTAGACGGTCTTGAGCGCGATACTGCCCAATGTCCAGCGTCCGACACAAACGGAGGTGACGCCTTTGGCGGCGACCGTATGGCCGTCGGTCAGATAGGCGGCGCGCAAGAGCGTGTCCCATTCCAAGCGACGGGCGTAGTCGTGGATCAGGTCAAAGACTGCCTGACTCGGCGCTGGGATAATTTCACTGACTTCACCGTGTGGCATGAAGAATTGGGTTAAATGCCGCTCAGGAGCTGAATCACAATGTCCGCGGAGAAATGGGCCAGAATCGCATATTCTAATCCCCACTGCCAATAGATATAACCAAACGCGATCCCCACGATCGCGTTGAGCAAGATCGTTCGGGTGATGACGACGAGCGTCAACGGCCAGATGCCGGCCGCCGCCGGTAAGTGTCCCGCTCCAAACAGGATCGCCGCTACCACAATCGCTATCCAGAAGCTGAGGGCCGTGGGAGGTCTGTGGCCCCTGAGCGCAATCTTCCAGATGATCCAGACGATCAGGGTCATCAAGAACAGCCGGAGCAAGAGTTCTTCCGTGATGCCGCCGTAGAAGGAGGCCAGCAATCTTTTCCAGAGTTCGGGGTTGATGTCTATGGGCTGAGTCGTCGGAGGCATGAAAGGTCGAAACACGCGATCCAATACCAGGACGATTAATCCGCCCACGATCCCGGTGCTGAGTGCGAAGATGATCGCTCGTCTGGATACGGCCGGTGGCTGGAGGCCGTAAACGAAGGCCCGCGCGAAAGGTGAATCGAGGCCGACGGATTGACCGAGACGCAGCCCGATCCAACTCAAGAGGAGGAGCAGGACACTGGTTTGAACTAATTGAGCGATTACTAAGACCGGCAAGGGCACAGGCACTTGCGCGAGTGCCGGGGTGATTGCCAGTAGGTAAGGAAAAACAGCCAGCACACTCAGTACGCCGAGCGCCGTCCAGAAAAAAGCCAGTCGGGCATGCTTCTTAGTTGTTTGAGTTTGAGGTGTGCTTTCAGTGTTCATAATGTTCCTTGTCAGATGGGGAGCCGCTCAACGCTCTGTCCTGCCAGAGGTACACGGTCATTATGAATAGTGTCCGACTCAGGTGACTGTCACGCGGGCGACAGGGTGCTGACAATTACAACTTACTTGTCGCCCGTGTGACAGTCACCTTGAGCTTAGTACCCTCTCCCTCCACCGCCGCACGCTCATCACGTCGAAGCGCTCGCCCTCGAATGCGATCTGCTTCACGGGCTTCTTTCCGTTATTGCTCTCACGCTTGAGCCAGTCGCGGACTTCCATCCAGCGCACCTCGCCCTCGGAGTTGCGGATCACGAGCAGGACGGGGAACGGTTGCGCCATCCAGTGGCGGGCGTGGGCCTCGTCCTTGATCATGAAGATTTCCGCGCCGTCGCTTTCGCGGGCTGAGCTTGTCGAAGCCCGTGGTTCGTGCAGAAAGGCATCGCCTGATTTCACATGCAGGAACAGCTTCCGGCCCGTCGCCTCGCCCGCATCTGAGATAAATTCGATTTCCATATCAATGCCGTGGTCGCTCACAGTGTACTCCCTGCTGAGTTGGCCGGCGAGTGTAGCCGTCGAGATCACCTCGCCGACGAGCGCGCGTTCGTTGCTTTCGCTCTCAAGCACGGTCGCGGATTGCTCTTCCAGTTCGCGCACGCGCTGCTTGGTTTGGTCGCTGGCGAACAATTCCTCCATCTCATCCGAGAGCGGGACGCGCTTCTCGCAGTTCACGCACACGATGTCTGGCTGACCCTCCTTCAGTTTCTTCATCGCCACCTCACGGTTGCCGACCGGTGTCCTGCAGTGCGGGCAGACGTAGTGCCGGAAGCGCTCCACGTCTTTAGCATAGTGCAGCAAGTGTTCGTGGACGTACTTGCTAAAGATGATCTTCACCCCCATCGGAATGATGGGATCGAAGTACACCTCCAACTCACCTGCGCCCTCTGCCCGACGGGTGAGCTTCACACCGAGTTGTTTCCCGTCGAGCGTCTTGAAGTCGGCGGCGTAGCGCCAGAGTTTATACTGATCGAATGGTTCGGTGTGGTGTAGCCGGACGACGAGCGTGGCGTAGATGTCATCGAGGAAGCCGTTGAAGCGATAGCTGACCAGAACCGCCGGATGCCCCACGAGTTCCGGGCGTTCGCGCCGGTAGAAGCTGGGGAAGACGAGCAGCGGCCCGTCTTTCGTGTGCTCGCGCAGGCACAGCCCGCGCTCGACGAGCGTTTGGTGCATCGCGAACAGGACGAAGCGTTCCTCGGCATCAGCCAGACGGGGCATCGAGGAGTGATAGGTGAGGTCGCCGTTCAAGACTTTTTCTTCCGCCAGGCAGCCGCGTTCGAGATCATCCGCGCGCATCGTTTGGATGACGGCCTGGGCGTAGGCGTTGATGCGCTCTGGCTGGAGCAGCACCCAACTGCCGAACTTGAGTTCCCACACCACACCGGGGCCGGCGAGCAGGCCCACGACCGCTTTCAGTTCATCGTCGCCGAAGCGCAAGTTTTCGTCGGACAGCCGCAGCGTGAGCGTCTCCCGCAGTTCGTTGAAGCGCATGAGCACCCGGCCTGTGTCTTTGAGGCGAATGATCTCCTCCTTGAGCCGCTTGAAGAGCACCGGCGACGAGCGCCACGGGATGTTCTCCCACGGGATGCCATCGAGGATGGCTTGCTTGAGCTCTTCGATTTGGAGATTCGCCTTGGCGCTCGTTTCGATGAAGCGCGTGAAGCCGCGTTCCTTAGCAAAAGCTTCGACTTGATTGCGGCTGGCGCGCAGCCCGCCCGCGTCCACGCGCCCAGCGACGAGCAGCTTGGCGAAATCCTGGCGCGCGGCGCGGGTGAGGTCGCGATCCCACTGGCCGAGCGTCTCGAACAAGTCTTCCTTCTGGCCGTCGAAGACGAGTACCGCCAGCGCGGTTTCATCCATATACAGTTGATGGATCAAGCGCTGATCCGCCTGGCCGCCGAAATCCCACAGCCAGATTTCGCGCTCGACTCCCTCACCGGCGGGCGCAGGCAACTTCCACTGCGTGGCCCATGCGCCAACGGTTGAGTCGCTGGGCTGCCAGCCTTCGCCCGCGAGGACTTTGGAAAGCGCGGTCTTGCCTGTGCCGCTCTCACCGACGAGCAGGACTTTGGCGTTTGTGTATTGCACTTGATCTGGCGCGAGTGGCTTAGCTGATGGATGGATTCTCATTGCATGTGCCTCGCTCACAAATTCCGACAGATCCCAGACTCGGATACCCCCACTTCTGTCACCAGAAATCGCGCGACTTCCATCAGCGCTCCATTCCACGCTCGTGACTTCATCCCTGTGGCTTTCGAGTGCTCGTAGGCAGATTCCTGTCTCTAAGTCCCACAATCGTAATGTATTGTCGAATGAGCCAGAAAGGGCAAACCGTTGATTGATGCTCCATGCCAGGCTGGAGAGATTGTTTGTATGACCTTCGAGAACACGCAGACAGCGTCCTGTTTCTACGTCCCACAGCCGCACGGTTTGATCAGCCGCACCTGAGAGGACGCGACGTTGGTCGGCGCTCCAGGCCACGCACCCAACACCCTGTGTGTGGCCTTCGAGAATACGTAGACAATCTCCTGTTTCTATGTCCCACAGCCGCACGGTTTGATCAGCCGCGCCAGAGAGAGCGCGACGTTGATCAGAGCTCCATACTAAACTCCAGGGAAGACTTGTATGCCCTCTAAGCACACGCAGGCAAATTCCTGTTTCCACATCCCACAGCCGGATGGTCTGATCAATCGCACCAGAAAGGGCGCGGCGTTGATCGGCACGCCACGCCACACTGTAGACTCCCCCTGTATGGCCTTCGAGAATACGTAGGCAGTGTCCCCTTTCCACATCCCACAGCCGGATGGTCTGATCAGCCGCACCGGAAAGGGCGCGATATTGATCGGCGTTCCACACCACACTTCTGACCTCGCCTGTGTGACCTTCCAGGATACGTAGGCAGCGCCCGGTCTTTGTGTCCCACAGCCGGACAGTATTGTCATCGGCACCGGTCAGTGCGTGCTTTCCATCAGGGCTAAACGCGTAGGCATTGATTTGAGCGTCCTCGTAGTCAAGTTGGATAGCCCGTTCTGCAATCTGCTCACCTGTGGCTGGTGATTCCGCTGGTGGCGGCTTCGCTGGCAGACGACAGGCTTCGAGGAGCTTCAGATACTCCTGCTCGTGATCTTCTGAAAACCAATTGATGTAAAGGAATTGCGCGAGCGAGCCCTTGATTGGGCCGGCGTCGAGTCGGAGGGGAATCAAGCGGCGCTCTTTGTTGACCGGGTCGCGGAAACGGAAGGTCTGGCTTTCCAGTGTTGCCCAGTCGGAGCCAAAGGCGTTGGCGGACATGCACAGCACGAGCACGCGGGAGTGCTCCAGGCCTTCCTCGATCTTCGCCGGGATGCTGTCGCCGGGCTTGAGCACCCACTCGTCGAGCCACACGCGCAGGCCGTCCTTCCGCAATCGCTCCGCAACGTCGCGAACGATGGCTTTGTCCTTGGTGCTGTGGGAGAGGAAGACGTCGTAGTGGAAGGAGTCTGGCATGGTATAAGTCCGAAGTCCACAGTCCTAAGTCCGAAGTCGGACGCCTAATAATTGCTCCAAGCCCGTGTCCGTCGCGCAGCACCCTTTAGGGCTCCTGACGACGATCCTTCGACTTCGCGTGCGGCGTCGTCAGGAGAGGGGGCACTGAGCGCAAAGAATTGGGTAGAGAAATGTCAACGGATGGGCATATACTATCCGATGATCCGCTGCACATCCGTTGACACTTTACTCATTCTTCTATCACCCCCGCAATCTGGCCTAACGCCTCCGCGTAAATCAGCATCTGTTCTTGCACCTTTGCCAGTGCTTTACGGAATTCAGCGGCGTGCTCCCAGGCGCGTTCGTGGTCGCGGGCGCTCACGTCGGAGGGGCGTTTGGCTTCATGCACCATCAACAAAGGATGCCATTTGGTCATGAAGGGCCGGAGGCCTTTATTCAGCACTTCAATCGCCACCGGCCCAAACGAGTTCGGCCCTTGCGCGACGGCCGGCCCGGCTTCCCGGAGAATCTCGCGCGTCGCGCCGAAGATGTCGTACAACGATGAGAGCGCTTCACGCATCAACCCTTCGTCCGCGCCGAGTGACTGAACCGCGATGCGCGTCGTCAATTCCACATACAACTCCCACGCGGCGCGTTGTTGAGTTTCATCCGGCTCAAAATCCAGGTGCCCCAGATCGAACGGCAGGCCGACGGACAGTTTGGTCGCTTTGACTTTTTTCTTCGGCATAGTGGACTCCCAATTGGATTGAGTAAGTGGAAAACCCTTTTGCGGTAAAATGGGCCACGGTGATTTAAATTGTACCAAGTGATGTTTTTTATCCCCGGAGGATAAGATTGCTGCCAGTATATCGTATGTCAAAGCGAATGCAACTTGCGGGCTTGACCGACCTCACCCCCCGTCCCCCTCTCCTGACGACAATCCTTCGACTGCGCCCCGCAAAAAGCGCGGGGCTCCGCTCAGGATGCGGCGTCGTCAGGAGAGGGGGTGTCCTTAGCCTAACGAATGGGAAGGGCGGGGTGAGGTGACTAAACTCCGTCTCGGCGTAGACGTCGGTGGAACGTTCACCAAAGCGGTCGCGGTGCGGACGCAGCCGTATGCGTTGCTCGCGGAAGCGCTCACACCCACGACGCACACCGCGCCGGAGGGCGTGGCGCACGGCGTCGTGCAGGTTTTGAACACACTGCTCGCGCATCCGGCGGTGGTGAACGAGGGCGTCTCGCTCGTCGCGCACAGCACTACGCAAGCCGTGAACGCGCTGCTCGAAGGCGATACCGCGGTCGTGGGCATCGTCGGGATGGGGGCCGGGCGCGACGCCGCCGAGTCGGCCAAACGCACGAAGGTTGGGGACATTCCGCTCGCACCCGGAAAAACCCTCAAGACGCACCATCGTTTCGTTGACACAACCACCGGCCTCACGCCCGCGCTGGCCGCGCGCGAAGTGGACGCGCTCGTCGCGCTCGGCGCGGAGACGATTGTCGCGAGTGAAGCCTTCAGCGTGGACGATCCGGCGCACGAACTGCTCATCCTCGAAGCCGCCGCCGAACGCGGCTTGCCCGCCGTCGCGGGGCATCAGCTTTCCGGAATTTACGGATTAGAAATTCGCACGCTCACCGCCGCGATCAACGCCAGCCTGCTTCCTAAAATGTTGCAGACCGCGGAGATGGTCGAGCGCAGCCTGCGCGCCGCCGGCATTCAAGCGCCGTTGATGGTGATGCGCGGCGATGGCGGTTTGGCCGATCTCGCGACGCTGCGCCGTCGCCCGATCCTCACTTTGCTTTCCGGCCCCGCCGCGAGTTTGGCGGGCGCGCTGCTTTCGGGCGGCGTGGCGGATGGCGTGTTCATTGAAGTCGGCGGGACGAGCAGCAACTTGGGCGTCGTGCGCGGCGGGCAGCCGGAGATGCGCTACGTCCGCGTGATGGAGCATCCTACGTGCGTGCGTTCGCTCGATGTGCGCGTGCAAGGGATTGCGGGCGGATCGCTCGCGCGCGTGCGCGGAAAGAAGATTGTGGACATTGGTCCGCGTTCGGCGCACATCGCCGGTTTGCCGTATGCGAGTTTGAGTCCGGATTTGGAATCGGAAGTGGATTTGGAACTCGTCTCGATTGCGCCGCGCGCCGGTGACCCGGACGATTACGTGGTCGTGCAGGCTAGTGATGGCCGACGGTGGGCGTTGACGGTGACGTGCGCGGCGAACGCGCTCGGACAGGTTCCAGCGGGCGTGTATGCGCACGGCTCGCGCGCGGCGGCGCTGCGCGGATTTGCAGCGCTCGGCTCGGTGTTAGGCTGTTCCCCGGAGGAGGCGGCGCAGCGTCTGCTTGATCTAGCTGCGCGACGAATGGCGGAAGCGGTGGAGGCGTTGGCGCAAGAATATAAATTTCGTCGGCACAGTTTTCAATTAATCGGCGGCGGCGGCGGGGCAGGCGCGCTCGTTCCCGCCGTGGCCGCGCGGCTCGGCTTGCCGTATCGCCTGGTTGAACACGCAGAGATCATCTCTTCGCTCGGCGATGCGATGGCGAGTGTGCGCGAGGAAGTGGAACAGGCGATGGGCGACGCGACCTCCGCCGAGGCGCTCGCCCGCCAGGCGGAAGAGGCCGCGATCCGCGCGGGCGCGGACCCGGAGAGTGTGCAGGTGGTGACCGAGCGCGATGAAGACCGAGGCGTGTTGCGCGCGGTCGCAACCGGTCACGTCGCTATCGCGGCGGCGATCCCGCCCGCGCTCACGCGTGAGTCTGACGCGCGGAATTTAGCCGCGCAGACAGCGCATCTCTCTGTCGAAGCGCTTACTTTACTCGCCGACACCGGCGGCTTTTGGGTTTATCAATCGGCGCGGGGGCGCGGGCTGGGATTCTTTCAACAACCGCGGACATTGGTTGTGGATCAACGTGGTTCGGTGCGGTTGAATGTGAGCAGTGCGCTAACGTTCGTCGGGACGCCGGAGCAGGTGTTGATCGAGCTACGCGAAAAAATCGAGTCAGCGCCTCGGCTGTTGGGGCTGACGCCCAGCGTCCGTCTGCTCGTCGGCGCTCGCTTGCTTGATTTGACGGCGGATGTGAATACGGTGGGGATGCTTGGGGTGGCCGAGACCGCACTGGCGCGGGCGGAGAGTGGGGCGGTGGTAGTGGTGATTATTGAAAGATAAGGATGAAGGATGAAGTCAGGAGACAGAATACAGAAGCCAGAATGGAATGCGTGATCCGTGACTCGTAACACGTGAGATATGAACTTTGGCCTTTGTCCGTCTTCCGTCCCCCGTCATTTTTCATCCTTCATCCTTCCTACTTCCTACTTCATCCTTTCTCACGGCTCCCACCGTGGCGCGAAATCACCATCCTGCGTGTGGGTCAACCGCGTTTGCGCGGAACCGTCCGCGTTCATCACGTAAACTTCCAAATTGCCGTCTCGATCCGAGGCGAAGGCAATCCGCGTCCCATCCGGCGACCAGGCCGGCTCGGCATCATAGCCCGGAGAATTTGTCAGGCGCGTGACTCCGGAACCATCACTACTCATCACGTAAATTTCCAGGTTGCCGTCCCGGTCGGAGACGAAAGCCATCTTCGTACCATCCGGCGACCACGAGGGGGATTGATCGTAAGCCGGGTTGTTCGTCAGATTCGTTTCGCTCGAGCCATCCGAACTTTGCGAGGCTGAGGCAACATCCACCACATAAATATCGCCTTTATATTCGAATTCGGAAACGAAGGCGAGGCGTTGGCTGTCTGGTGACCACGTCGGATAAACATCGTAGCGGTCATTGTGCGTCAAGCGTGTCGGCGCGGAACCATCGGGCTGCATCACGTAGATTTCCGAGTTGTTATCGCGCTCGGTGGCGAAGGCGATGAGTTTCCCATCCGGCGACCAGCCGGGGTTGGTATCGTTCGAAGATGTCTGCGTCAAGTTCGTTTGCCCCGAGCCATCGGCGTTCATCACGTAAATTTGCAAAGGGCCGTCGCGATCAGAGACGAAGGTCATTTGGGTGCTGTCCGGCGACCAGGAGGGATCGGCGTCGTAGAACTGCGGCGTGTCCGTTAATGGTTTCCCTCCGGCGCCCAGAGTCTCTAGCGCCTCGGCGACGTTCACTAAATAAATTTCGCTGGCTTCATTAAGTTCGGAGAAGAAGGCCACATAGGTGCCATCCGGCGACCAGGTCTGAATCAGATCATCTGCCGGATAGGTCGTCAGCCGCCGCTGATCGGAGCCATCCGCGTTCATCAAGTAAATTTCAACGTGAGCGTTGCGGCCGGAGTTGTAAGCAATGCGCCCTTCGGTCGAGACGAGCGCAGCGGGCGGCGTGGTTGGCGTCGGTGCGAGGGTTGGTGTGGGTGGAGCAGGGGGCGTCGGTGTGCTGGTAGCGCTTGGACTGCAGGCTGTCAATAGCGCAACGGCTAAGAGATAAAGAGTGATTGTTTTGAGATGAGTTGGCATAGGTGTGAATTATTTTAGCATAGGGCTTACCCTCACCCCCGTCCCCTCTCCCCTTTGGGGAGAGGGCTGGGGTGAGGGGAGAAAACAAATCGTGAAATCGTTTAAATCTTTTTCCCCTCACCTCCGCCTCGCCACATTGCTCTTCATCGGTTTCACGGTCCTCGGCAGCCACACCGCCCTCAATGTCTGGCCGGCGCTCGGGGCGCGGGGCGCGGATGGGTTGCGGACCATCTTCGGGGATCAGGCTGTCGCTCAAATCGAAATGATCGTGTTCCAAATTCAAGATGCAGCCGCGCGCTTATCCCAATCTCATTCCACAAACGGAATCTCTCCAGCGGGGCCGCTCGTTTCCGGCGAGTCATCGTCCTCCGACTGGCTTCCGAAGCCGCTTCCCGCTTCCGGGCGGGTGGCCGGTGAGGGAGCGTGGGTGAGTTATCTTCAGGACGTGCGTGGGCGAACGGTTGCCTACCGGACTTTTCTGCTGCCGGACTCGCAACGGCTTTATGCTCAGGCGACGATTCTGGCTTTCGATTTAAACGCGACTCGCTTGCATTTCGTTCTTGGGACGGATGAGCCGAAGTCTTCGGTGACGATTGAACGCTCCGGGAAAATTCCGTCGGCCGATTTGCGTCCGGGCGGGTTGCTGGCCGTTTTGAATGGAGGCTTCAAGGCGCGGCATGGCGGCTTTGGGGTTATGGCGGACGGCATCACCCTCCTGCCGCTGAGGGATGGGGTGGGGACGGTGGCAACCTATGGCTTGGATGGTCTCGTACGCATTGGCCGGTGGGGGGAGGAGATTACGGTAGCGCCGGACTTGGTCGCCGCGCGGCAAAACGGGCCGCTCATTATTCATGCAGGCGTCGTCAACCCGTATACCGAATTTACGGAGACGAGGGACTGGGGTTATATCGTCGGAAACAATACGCCGACCTGGCGTTCCGGATTGGGACTCAGCGCGGATGGGCGCACTTTGTACTACGCGGTTGGGCCGGGGCTGACGCTCTCGCGGTTGGCGGAAGTCCTGGCGACCACCGGGGCCGCCGAGGCGCTGCAGCTTGATATCAACAAGGCCTGGGTTTACGCCGGGGCCGCCCACCTGGCGGAGGCAAAACTGCAAGTTCAGCCGTTACTAGACTTTATGTCGGAAATTAATGATTTGGAGAATCATAGTTTCTCCCGAGATTTCTTTTACATCACGGGGCAGGGAGATGATTAGCATTTTTAGAGACTCTTTGAATTTCGGAGCTATTGTCCGAGTCAAGCAGAAAGAAGGTATGTTAGAGTATTAGCCAGATATCCTCTCCATGTGTTCGGCAGGACGCATGGCTATCTCTCAACCCGGAGGCTCAGAATGCACACCCGAAATCGCACCTCACAATTGATTGGCAACGCGTTCGTCATTACGTTAGTTATGACACTGCTCGTCAGTTCTCTGGTTTTCAGTCCGGCTCGCTCCAGCCAGGCGGCGTTTGGGGAGCGCATCACGATCATTAATAATCAATTCTTCGCCGGGAGCACCCGGATTTGGATGAACGGCGCGAACACCCCCTGGGATAACTGGAACGACTTTGGGGGCGCTTACGACCCCGCCTTTTGGGACAGCCATTTCCTGGCCTTGCACAACGCCGGGATTAATTCGACCCGCGTTTGGATTTTGTGCGACGGGCTGGTGGGCGTCAACATTAGTAGTGGTGGCGTTGTGTCCGGGGCGACGGCTCAGCATTGGAGCAACCTGGACAACTTTTTCCAGATCGCCGCGAACCGGCAAATTTATATCAAGGCCACGCTGATGTCGTTCGACAACTTTAAATCCGACAAGCCGGCGAACTGGCGGAACTGGCTCAACAGCGACAGCAACATCGACTCCTACATTAATAATTACTTGATCCCCTTTGTGAATCGCTATGAGACCAATCCGTGGCTGTGGTCCATTGATTTGATGAACGAGCCGGACTGGGTTTATTCCGGGGAAGGCGGGTGTTGTTCCTGGGATCGTCTCCAGGCGTACTTCGCCCGAGCGGCGCGCGCCATCCATGAAAATAGCCCGATCCTAGTGACGGTGGGCATGGGGATGCCCAAGTATATGAGCACGGCCTGGAATGGAAACTTCATCAGCAATAGCGCGCTGCAAGCGAAGGTCAATGATCCGGATGTTTATTTGGATTTCTGGTCGGAGCACTACTACGGCTGGATGGACGCGAGCTTTGGCAATCCTTTTGACAGAACGCCCGCCCAATATGGCCTGGACACCAGCAAGCTCGCGCTCTTGGGCGAGGTGCCGGGGAAGAACATCACCGGGCACACGATGCAGCAGGCATTTGAAGACGCCTACAACCTGGGCTGGCAGGGGGTGATGCCGTGGACTTCGAACGGGGTGGATACGCTGGGGACGTTGGCCGATGATATTGACGGTGGAACGGTTCCCTTTAAGAACAATCATCTCAATTTGGTGTTCCCCAGTGGTGGGGCTCCGACGAATACGCCGACCCGGACGAATACCCCCGTGCCCCCAACCGCTACCCGGACGAACACGCCCGGCCCAACAGCGACTACCGCGCCCGGAACGACGACGGTGGACGATAGTGTGCAGGGCACCGGACAGAACCAATTCAACTATGTGGGCACCGGTTGGTCGCACTGCACCAATTGTAATGAAGGTGGCTCTGCTATCTACTACAACAGCAGTCAAAGTTGGAACAACGTCACGAACTCTTATGTGACGATTGCTTTCACGGGCACGCAAATTAAATACTATGCGGTCAAAGCACCGGATGTGGGCATTGCGGCGGTTTCCATTGACGGCGGCGCGGAGACGAATATTGATCTGTACATGACGCCCAAGACCGGCAACGTGCTAGTCTGGACCAGCCCGACACTGACGAACGGCAGCCACACCTTCAAGGTGCGGAACACGGGAACAAAGAATGCCAGCAGCAGCGGAACCACCATCACCCTGGACCGCGTGGACATCCTCAGTAGCGGCCCGACCGCGACGCCCACGCCGACGCGCACGAATACGCCGGTGAGTAATTTGTTGACCAACCCCGGCTTTGAATCCGGCACGACCGGCTGGACCTGCAATAACTGCACCGGCTCGGCTGTCACCTCCCCGGTATTTGCCGGAAGTCAGGCTTATCAAGCCGCCGCGCGTGCGGCCGCTTGGTCCGGACCCAACCAGGATGTCACCAGTAAGGTTGTCAATGGGCAAGTCCGCACGACGGAAGTCTGGGTGCGCCTGGCGAGCGGAACCGGAAGCGCGCGCGTCACCGTGGAACTTAATACGTCCACCGGCACCACGTGGGTTGCCCTGGCGCCGGACACAGCGGTCAACTCCACCGGGTGGACCAAAGTCTCCGGCAGTGCCACCGTCTCCTGGAGTGGGATGCTCAATACGGCCAAATGGTTTGTTGAGACTGCCTCGGGAACCACGACTTTGTATATTGACGACGCGAAGATGAATTAATAGACACGGAGGTCTGAAAACTCTGACGGGGTGACACGGTGATGGTTGAAGAGATCATCGTGTCACCCTGTCATCGCGAAGCATCCCTGTGGGACCCACTCACCTTGTCAGTTTTTAAGAAACTGCTATGCCGCCGCTAAAAGCTGGTATCGGCCGAGTCAATCTCACCCCCGCCATTGGCAATTGGCTTTTAGGCTTTGCGAACCGCGAGTCGGGCTGCACCTCCATCCGCGACGAACTCTACGCGACCGCGCTCGTGCTCGACGACGGCGGGCAACGTCTCGCCATCATCAGTTGCGATCTACTCTTTGTGCATCCTCGGATCGTGGCGCAGGTGCGCGCGATCATTGAGACGACAACGGATATTCCTAGCCAGAACGTGATGATTTGCTGCACGCATACTCACTCCGGCCCGCCCGGTTTCGCCACCAAACAGTCGTATCTCATTGACAAGGCTTATGTCGTCCATCTGCCTTTCCGCATCGCCGGCGCTGTGCGGCTGGCGTGTGATAACTTAACTCCCGCGCGCCTCGGTCAGGCGAGCGGGGAAGCGGTCATCGGCATCAATCGGCGGCAAGTCATCGGGCCGGGCAAAACGATCATTGGAGAAAATCCGGAGGGGCCGGTGGATCGCCAGGTCGGCGTCCTGCGGGTGGATACGCTGGAGGATAAGCCCTTAGCCGTCCTGGTGAATTACGCCTGCCATCCCGTGATTCTCGGTCCGCCGAGTTTGGCGGTCTCGGCGGATTATATTGGGCAGGTGCGTGAGAACGTGGAAGCCGCCACCGGCGCGCCGCTGTTGTTCATCCAGGGCGCGTGTGGTGATATTAATCCCTTGGAGGGCGTCCGAGGCGCGGATGATACGAATTGCAAAAAGCTCGGCGCGATTTTAGCGGACGAAGTCTGGCGCGTTTATGCGACCATAGAACCTCAGACGACTGATCTTGCCCTCGCGACACAGAGCGTTGAGTTGGAGTTGCCGCTTCAGCCCGTGTCCAATTCCGCGAAAGCCGAAGGCGGGACTTGGGCGATGGGAAGCATTCTTGATCAACGTTTTCCCTGGGTGGCGGAGATGGGTGAGCAGGGCGCTCGAATGGAAGTGCAGGCGTTCGCGCTCGGCGATCTCGCGCTGGTCTCAGTCGCGGCGGAGCCTTTTGTCGAGACCGGACTGGCGACCAAACAATCTTCGCTGTTTGGCGGAGCCACCTTCTTTGCAGGTTACGCGAACGGCTGCGTCGGTTACGTGCCCACGGCGCAGGCTATTCCGTTGGGCGGCTATGAAGTCGAAGAAGCGCACCTCGGCTACCGCCTACCCGCGCCGTTTACATCAGAAGCCGAGCCGATGGTTGTGCAGGCGTGCGTGTCGGCGTTGACTCAGGTAAGGAAAACAATTTAACCGCAGAGATCGCAGAGTTCGCTGAGAATTTTTTTCTCTCTTTCTTTTTCTCTGCGCTCTCCGCGTGCTCTGCGGTTAAAAAACTTACGCAACTAAGGAGTTGAAGATGTCAAAACTCGCACTCAAAGGCGGTCAACCGGAGATCGGCGCATCCGAGCTTCCCGCCTGGCCGCAAGTCACGCCCGAGGATCGAGAAGCCGTCCTGAACGTTCTGCATTCAGGCGAGATGGGGCGACTCTATCCCAACTCCTATGCCGAACGATTTGAGTCTGCCTTCGCGCGCTATCACGATGCGAAGCATGGTGTTGCGGTGGCGAACGGCACCGTGGCAATTGAACTCGCTTTGCTGGCGGCCGGCGTTCGGCCCGGCGATGAAGTTCTGGTTCCGGCGTTGACCTTTATTGCCAGCGCGGGTGCTATCGTGCGCGTTGGCGCGATTCCTGTTTTTGTAGATATGTCGCCGGGAGCCGGCTCCATCAGCCCGGAAGGAATTAAGGCGGCGCTGACTGAGATGACGCGTGCGATCGTCGTCGTGCATTATGGCGGCTATCCGGTGGACCTGGATGCCATTGGCGCGATCGCGCGTGAACACAATTTAGCGCTGATTGAAGATTGCGCTCATGCCCAAGGCTCGGAGTGGAAGGGCCGGAAGGTGGGCGCGATCGGACAGTTGGGCACGTTCTCTTTTCAACAATCCAAGGCGCTTTCCAGCGGCGAGGGCGGCATCGTGCTGACGAACGACGACGAGATCGCCGAGCAGGCCGTGCTGCTTCATAACATTGGCCGGGTCCCGGGCAAGCCGGGCTACGAGCACTACGTCTGCGCGTCAAATTATCGGCTGGGCGAGTTTCAGTCGGCGATATTGCTCTCGGCGCTGCAGCGTTTACCGGAGCAAGTGGCGCGGCGTCACGCGAACGGCATCTTCCTGGCCGGCGAGTTCGAGCGTTTGGGTGGGCTGTCTGCATTCCGGCGCGATGAGCGCATCACGCGGCGCGGGTATTACTTCATGGTGCTGCGCTATGAAGCGGAGGCTTTTGGGGGCTTGCCGCGTGACCGCTTCATCGAAGCGCTCAACGCCGAGGGCGTTCCCTGCCATACGGCGTACGGCAAGCCACTTTACGAACAGCCGGCCTTTAAACGTGACGTGCTGCTTCCGCTCTATCCGGTTGAGTTGCATTCTCGGCTGCCGAACTATGAAGCGCTTAACTTACCGGAGGTCAGCGAATTCTGTAAGAAGCAGGTCGCTATTCCGCATCCGGTGTTGTTGGGAGATCACGAGTGCATGGAGAAAATCGTCGGGGCAGTGGCGAAGATAAAGGAGTATGCGGAGGAGCTGTTGTGATTGATGCAGATGCTTGCGCTCAGGTGTAGAATTGCAGCATGGCGACTCTTACTCGAGATGATATTACAGCTGCGCTGGCGCGGCTGGGGCAACTGGCCGAGGAACGAGGTCAGACCTTAGAATTAATACTTGTCGGCGGGGCTGCAATGGTATTGGCCTATCAAGCTCGGCTTTCCACACGGGATGTGGATATTGTGATCATGGCCCCGCGCGGGGCGGAAAGCCAAGTACGCCAATTAGCCAAGCAGATAGCGGCTGAGCGCGACTGGCCGGAGGATTGGTTGAATGATGCCGCCAAAGGTTACATGGTGGGCCTAAGCTTGGGCGAAGTGCTAATCGCCGTGCCAGGGCTGAAGGCCTATGCTCCTTCGGTAGCCCAACTGCTTGCCATGAAACTCTCCGCTTGGCGTGATGATCTGGATATTGCTGACGCACGCTGTCTTTTGCAGGTATTGGTAGCGGATGGCCAAGACCGTGAGATGCTCTGGAAGAGTGTTGAGCCGTATCTGGTGCGGGGCGATGAACTTACTGCACAATATGCTTTTCAAGACTTGTGGGAGGCGTTGTATGGTAACCATTGAGCAAATGGCTGGAGCTGCACTTCAACGTGATAGCTTACGCTTACGTAGCCTGACTCAAGATTTGATTCATGAAACGCCGCGTTTGAGCGATGTGCCGCGCCCGGTGAGCACTGATCCCCGTGTGCTCTCTACGGCGGCGGCGATTATTGAACTCCTCGCCATCCGCCAACAGCAGCCACCACCCACCTGGGCGCGTGAGATTGGCCCGTTGCCGGAGCCGTTCTTTTTGGTGGAAGCAGCTGAACATATGACTCGCCTGCGCGTGTTGTGCGAAACCCAGGCGCCTGAACCCATGCGAAAGCGTCGCCTATACGCGCCGCCAAACTTTTTGGCCTTTGCCTAAAAGGCTATTACCTTCTTAAGACAAGACCTCAAACGGATTTTTTGGGAGAGACTCCTAATCAGTGTAATCGGTGTAATCCGTGGTTCCATTTCATTCAGTCCACTCCCAGCACCGTATCTCCCCAAATTCCCCTCTCACCACCACCGCGGCAGCATAGTTAGAATCTACTTCCAGCGCTTCCATCCTCCAGCCCAGCGCTTCATCGGGATCAGCGCCGCGCACGCTCAACAGTTGGGCCGGTTCGCCGGGGGACAGAGAAACATCGAATTGATCGAGGGGCATTGACAGGCCCTCGCCCCGGGCTTTGATGTAAGCCTCCTTGCGCGTCCAGCAATTAAAGAAAGCCTCGCACTTCGCATTGTCCGGCAGCGCGCGCAGCTTTTCAAACTCAGGTCGCGAGAAAAAGCGCTCGGCAATTTCCTCGCCGGCGAAGTCGGCGCGCATCAGTTCAAGATCAACGCCGATGTCGCGGTTTCGGGTCACCGCGTAAAGCGCCATGCCATGCGAGTGTGAGACGTTGAAACGAAGCGCCTCGCCGCCCGCGACCTCGGTCAACGTGGGCTTCCCGTACTGGTTATAGCTAAAGCTTAAGTGGTTTGGAGGTAAGTCGAGGTAACGACTGAGGATCGCTCTTAACATTCCGCGTCCGGCAATGTAGTGATTTTGATCTTTAGGAAAATGAAAGCGCTGGGCGCGGGTCTGCTCGTCTTTCGCCAGCGTCGGCCAAAAATTTTGGAGTTGAAGCTCGGATAAATTCAGGGAAGCGCGCCAGACGTGAACCGCCTCGTCTGTCAAAACCAGGTGCGCGGGAGGAATAGTCCAAACCGGCGGCTGGCCCATCGTCAACGTGGATTGACGGCGATCCGACTCAGCGCGGGCAGCAGGTCTTGATAAATCGCTTTCAAAAGCAGCGGCTGGGCTTGGTGCAGGTAGAAATGATCGCCGGGAAACATGCGTAAGTTGCAGGTGCTGGTGGTCTGCTCGCGCCAGGGGAGGAGGTCGTCGCGGCTAATCTCTTTATCCTGCAAGCCGCCAAAAATAGATAAAGGACAATCAAGCGGCGCATCACTGGCGTAGGCATAGGTTTCGTAAACGGCGAAGTCGGCTCGGAGGCAGGGGAGCAACAGTTGCATCAACTCCGCGCTGCGCAGCACTTCCTCCGGCGTGCCGTTGAGTTCGCGCAGTTTTTCAATGAATTCCGCTTCCGGCAGTTGGTGGATGGGTGGGTCGGGATCAGGAATTTGCGGCGCGCGGTGGCTGGAAAGAAAAAGATGAAGCGGGCCGGGCTGTTCTTCGCGCCGGAGCTGGCGGGTGAGTTCAAAGGCAATCAGCGCTCCCAGACTGTGCCCGAAGAAAGCGAACGGGAGATTCATCATGTGCGGGCGCAGCGCCGGGGTGAGCGCCTGGATCACCTGGGGCAGGCGGGTGAAGGATGGTTCCCGGAGGCGGTTCTCGCGGCCCGGTAGCTGAACAGCGCAGACCTCGATCTCCACCGGCAGCGCGTTCTGCCAGGTGCGAAAGATCGAAGCATTGCCGCCAGCGTAGTGGAAGCAGAAGAGGCGCAGCTTGGCTCGTGGATTCGGGACCAGGCCTCGAATCCACGGGTCAGGGCTGGGAGCAGTTGTCATTTGTGTGTGGGCTTATTTTCAAACAGCGCTGGAATTATTCTTGAGACTTGCGCGCCTGCTCCTGCTCTTCCATCTTTTTTCGCAGGCTCAGCGGGCGCATATCCGTCCAGACTTCCTTGATGTAAGCCAGGCAGTCCGCCTTCGGTCCGCTTTTGCCGGCTGTCCGCCAGCCGAGCGGCACCTCTCGACCCTGCGGCCAGATGGAATATTGCTCCTCAATGTTTACCACCACTTCGTAGATTGTTGTATCTTCTTGCTCGTCGCGGTTCATGCTGCCTCCTTAAGATATTCAATCATAGACTGGCTGAAGCTAATTCTAGCGTCGAGTTGGAAAAGGGTAAAGGGCTTGACAGCCTCCGTCATTCTCAATATATTACCCCTGACTTCTATGTGGTATTTGAAAGTGAGCCTCACAGTGATTGTGTCCATGCGCCAGAAATCACGTAGTCTGGCGCGTGTTCGCGCATTAACCCTACACAGAGAGCCGGAGTGGCTCTCTTTTTTTTGCGTTGGGTCAGACCTGTCAGGTCTCTCTATGCAGCGCTTGAGTTCATCGAACTTAGTGAGACCTGACAGGTCTAAAACTCGAAGTTGACTTATGCCCGCCCTGCGCTTACCTGGCTTGCTTGACCCTCACGTCCATTTACGTGATCCCGGCGCAACGCATAAAGAGGATTGGGATTCGGGCACGGCCGCGGCGCTGGCCGGCGGTTTCACCGGTGTGTTGGATATGCCGAATAACACCCCCCCCATTGTGGACGCCGCGACCTTGGCCCAAAAACAGGCGGCGGCTCGAGCGCGGGCTCGGTGTGATTATGGCATTTACTTGGGCGCGGGCGCTGAAAATAGTGAAAGCGCCTCGGCGCTTGCCCTGCAGGTGGCCGGGCTTAAAATGTATCTGGATCAGACCTTCGGCCCTTTGCGTTTGGATCGGTTGGATGCTTTAATGGCGCATGCAGCGCACTGGCCGCCGGAGCGCCCACTCTTGTGTCACGCCGAGGGGCGCACCGTGGCGGCCGCGATTCTCGTCGCCCATCTGGCGGGCCGGGCAATCCACATTTGCCACGTCAGCCGCCGGGATGAAATCGAAATCATTCGGGCCGCGAAAGCGCGGGGGATGAACGTGACCTGCGAGGTCACCCCGCATCATCTTTTCCTCACCGAAGCGGATGCGCCGACGATGGGTCCCGGACGTTCCGAGGTTCGCCCGACTGTCGGGACCGAGTCCGACCGCGCGGCGCTGCGCGCGAATCTGGAAATTGTAGATTGTTTCGCCACCGATCATGCACCGCACACCCTCGCCGAAAAAGATTCAGCCAATCCGCCGCCGGGCTTCCCCGGCCTGGAAACCGCGCTGCCGCTTTATCTGCGCCTTGTTCAGGAAGGCGTGTTGACGCTCGAGGGTCTGATCGCGCGCGCGGTTCACAACCCGCGCCGCATCTTTGGATTGCCGGACCAACCGGAAACCTGGATCGAAGTGGACGCGGAGGCCGAGTGGACGGCTCACGGCGCGGAAATGTACACCCGCGCGCGCTGGTCTCCTTTTGAGGGCTGGAAGTTGCGCGGGCGTGTGACGCGCGTCGTGCTGCGTGGTAAAGAAGCGTTTCGAGATGGGGAAGTGCTGGCTGCACCAGGCTCTGGAAAAGAAATGATTGCTGATTTTTGATTGTAGATTGCTGATTAACCCTCAATCCGCAATCAGAAATCTTCAATCAACAATAGGAGTACACCTATGCTCGCTAATCACCGTCGCACCCCTTCGGCTCATCTGCCTTTTGGCGAAAAGCGAGAAGGGCGCTTTTATGGCCAGCACATCTTATCCGTCGCGCAATTCTCGCGTTCGGACTTGGAAGATGTCTTCGCCGTCGCCGCGGAAATGCGCACGATGGTCGAACGCGTGGGAACCTTTGACCTGCTTAAGGGCAAGATTCTGGCGAACCTGTTCTATGAACCCTCGACCCGAACTTCATCCTCCTTTACGGCGGCGATGGAACGTTTGGGGGGGAGCGTGATCCCGATCAACGAAGTGCGTTACTCCTCCGTCTCCAAAGGGGAATCGCTCCCGGACACGGTTCGGACGTTGGAGACGTACTCGGATGTCATCGTCATCCGGCATCCGGAGACCGGCTCGGCGGCGATTGCCGCGCGCTATTGCCGCAAGCCGATCATCAACGCCGGAGATGGAATTGGCGAGCATCCAACTCAAGCGCTGCTTGATCTCTTTACCATTCGCGAAGAATTGGGCCGGATTGACGGGCTAACGGTGACGATGCTCGGCGATCTCAAATATGGGCGCACCGTGCATTCGCTCGCCCGGCTGCTGACGCTCTACAACGTCCGGCTAAACTTTGTCGCACCGGAAAGTCTAAGTATGCCGGTGGCGTTGATCGAAGAGTTACAGCAGCGCGGCGTCTCTCAATCGCAAGCTGCCAGTTTGGAACTGGTGTTGCCGGACACGGATGTCTTATACGTCACGCGGGTGCAAAAAGAACGCTTTGAAAACCCGGAAGCCTACGAGGCGGTAAAGGGTGCGTATGTCATCACGCCCGAAACGTTAAACCGTGCCAAAGAGCAGATGATTGTGATGCACCCGCTGCCGCGCGTCGGAGAGATTTCAATGGAAGTGGACGACGATCCGCGCGCGGCGTACTTCCGGCAGATGGAGTATGGCCTGTACGTCCGGATGGCGGTGCTGGCGATGGTGTTGGGAAAAGCATGACAACAAATCTCAAATCCTCGCAGATCCCCGGAGCGGAGCGAAGGGGACAACTCCCAAATCCCAAAAGCCAAACTTCCAAGAGTTTTTTTGATAACTTGGAAGTCGTGGCGCGGGAGCGCGGGAGTTTGCTGTGCGTCGGGCTGGACCCGCGCGGCAGCGATCCGCGTTCCGTCCGTGAAGAGTGTTTCCGGTTGATTGATGCGACGGTGGACTTCGTCTGCGCCTTCAAGCCCAACAGTGCTTTCTTCGAGGCGCTGGGTGCGGAAGGGATGACCGTGCTTAAAGAAGTCATTGCACACGTCCCGGTGGACATTCCGGTCATCCTCGATGCCAAGCGTGCTGACATTGCCGATACTTCCGAAGCTTATGCGCACGCGGCCTTTGATGAGTTGGGGGTACACGCAATCACCGTCAGTCCGTATCTTGGCGGCGAAGTGTTGACGCCGTTCCTTAATCGTCCGGAGCGGGGCGCATTCGTCCTGTGCAAAACGTCTAATCCGGGCGCGGATGAATTTCAAACGCTAGTAGTTGCGGCGCATGATCGGTCGTTGTTTGAGACCGTTGCTGAACACGCACAACGGTGGAACACAAACGGCAACGTCGGCCTCGTCGTCGGCGCGACGGATGTGGAGGCGCTGGCTCGGGTGCGCGCGCTCGCGCCAGACTTGTGGTTTCTGGTTCCGGGCGTCGGGGCGCAAGGTGGCGATTTGGAAGCTGTCCTGAGAGCCGGTCTCCGTTCCGATGGGCTGGGCTTGCTCATCAATGTCTCTCGTTCTATCGCGCGCGCGGCTGATCCGGGCGCGGAAGCGAAGAGGATGAGAGATGAGATCAACCTCCTGAAGGATGAATTAGGAAGGATGAAGGATGAAAGGATTCCCGGATTCATCCTTCATCCTTCATCCTTCATCCTTCCACTTGCCAAAGACCTCCTCGCCTCCGGTTGTGTCCGTTTTGGACAATTCACGCTCAAGTCCGGCATCGTCTCACCCATCTATATAGATTTGCGCCGGTTGCCCTCGCAGCCGGAAATCCTGCGGCGCGTCGCGCGCGCGTACGCGAACAAATTGCGGACGTTGACCTTCGACCGCATAGCCGGCATTCCTTACGCCGGGTTGCCGATTGCGACCGCCGTCGCGCTAGAAATGAATCGACCGCTCATTTATCCGCGCAGTGAGAAAAAAGAATATGGTACACGTTCGACGGTTGAGGGCGGCCACAATCAGGGTGAAACCGTGGTGGCGGTGGATGACCTGATTACTGATGGCGGCGCAAAGGTCGAAGCCATTCAAAAACTGGAATCCGCCGGCTTGATTGTGCGGGATGTCGTCGTGTTGATTGATCGTGAGCAAGGCGGCGCGAAGACGCTGGCCGCTGCCGGATACCAATTACACGCCGTCGTCACCTTGCGCGAACTTTTAGAAGAATGGCGCGCGTTGGGCGAGGTTACATCTGAACGGTATGATGAAATCATTGCCTTCTTGAAAACATGACGGAGGACGGAAGACGGATGACGGTGGCTAAACCTTAGCCCTTCGTCCGTCCACCGTCCACCGTCCTCCGTCGCTTATGTACTCTACCTTCCGTCATCTCCTCTACCGGCTTGATGCTGAACAAGCGCATGCGGTGACGCTCTGGCTGATAAAATGGGCGGGGAATTTTCCGCTGACCGCCGCTTGGCTTCGATCTGTCTTTGAAGTGGACGATCCCCGTTTGGAGGTCGAGGCCTTTGGGTTGAAGTTCAGAAATCCGGTCGGCCTCGCCGCTGGGTACGATAAAAACGGAGTCGCGGTCAAAGGTCTGAGTTGTTTGGGGTTTGGACACCTCGAAGTCGGAACGGTCACGCTTCGACCTCAGGCCGGGAACCCTCGGCCACGGATTCATCGTGTGTTGGAAGCGCAAGCGCTCATCAACAGTTTGGGCTTTCCCAACCGGGGCGTGGAGGCTTTGAAACTGAGGCGCGGTATGGCCGGCGCGACGAAGATTGGCATCAACATTGGCAAGGGTAAAGATACGCCGCCGGAGCGCGCGGCTGAGGATTACTGCGAGTTGCTGCGCCGCGTCCATGCGCAAGCCGACTATGTAGCGTTGAACGTAAGCAGCCCGAACACGCCTGGCTTGCGTAAGTTGCAAGGCCGAGAGTTTTTGAAGAGTCTGCTGCGAGATGTTACGGATGTCCGCGATTCGCTGACCCCGCGCGTTCCCTTGCTCGTAAAGATTGCGCCCGACCTGACCGAGAGCGAGATTGACGATGTGCTCCTGGCGGTGATGGACTGTGGAATAGATGGAGTGATTGCGACGAACACGACTCTCAGCCGCGAAGCTGTGCCGCAGCACGCCGAGACTCCCGGTGGTTTGAGCGGCGCACCCCTGCGCGCGCGCGCGACCGAGGTCATCCGCTACATTGCTCAGCGCACCGAAGGCAAGCTGCCGATTATTGGAGTGGGAGGCGTTGCCAGCGCCGAGGACGCTTTAGAAAAGTTGCGTGCCGGCGCGTGGCTAGTGCAGTTTTACACCGGCTTAGTTTATGAGGGTCCAGGCTTGGCGCGGCAGATCAATCTCGGACTTTTGCGAGCGTGTGAAGCTGAGGGTGTGAAGAATATGAATGAGTTAAGTCTGGGTGTCATGCCCGCGAAAGCGGGCATCCAGGGATAGCGACCTGGACTCCCGCCTGCGCGGGAGTGACAACGGTCTTCTGAGAACTGACTCTATGGCAAAAGTCATTACAGGTGAACGTATTGGAAAAGAGGGACGATTAGCGCTTGGTTGTTCAGCGGCGGTTTTTGATGATAGCCGCCAAAGAATCTTGCTAATCCAGCGGACGGATAATAGGCAATGGGCTGTGCCAGGGGGTTATATGGAGGCAGGCGAAAGTTTAACCGAAGCCTGTGCCCGCGAAGTTTTAGAAGAAACCGGACTTCAGGTGACAGTCAAACGTCTGATCAGTGTTTATACCAATCCTCATCTTTTAGTAGAATACCCGGATGGCAATCGCCTGCAATTGGTCATCCTGCATTTTGAAGCGGAGCGGATAGGGGGCGTACTAATCCGAAACGTTGAAGCATTAGAAGTAAACTATTTTTCTCAGGCAGAGATGGAAAATTTGGAAATAAGCCCGTTTGATCGCTTACGAATACGGGATGCTTTTACAACTCAAGAAGCCGCAATTGTTCGCAATGAATTTTGAATTGAACAATCAAAATGGATGACAAGCCCACTTACAATCCATGGCCACCGCTGCAGGTCCGAATGATTCTGCTCTATCTATTCCTTTGTCTGGCCTTGCTGGTTGTCGGATTCCTCATGACGTCACAAATTTTGCCGTTGATTGGGAACGTTGGAGTGGCGAAGGAGCAATTATGGTATATGGGCTGGTGGGCAAGCGTCGGGGCCATCATCAACGCGCTGCATACTTTATGGCAGGATACAGCCTATTATAAGCGTACTCATGCTGTCTGGTATTTGACCGCCCTTCCGGCTGGATTCATCATGGGAGTGCTTTCCGGCGTAGTTTTTGCGGCCATCCTTCCCTATGTGTTCATTAAAAATACTCCAACGCTTAGAGATACTTCAACTTACGTGCTTTATCTATCAGCCGGTTTAGCGGGTTTTCACTGGCGGGCTATTCTACATTGGTTAGGGCGAGTTGTTCGTTCGACCTTTTTACCAAAAGATAAATGATTGGAGACCGCAAAACGCCTCATGTCTGATTCAGCCATTCACTGCCTCATCGTCCGTTCCCGCTTAAACCCAGACCCCCGCGCCGCCGGGCTGCTGGCGGATGCCCATGCGCTCGGGATCACTAGCCTCAAAGGGCTGGAGTGTTCCGATTTGTATTTCATTGAAGGCGTGTTGAGTCCCGATGACCTGCAACGCCTGGCAACCGAACTCCTCAGCGACTCAGTCGCCCAGACATCCCAGTGGCGTAATTCTTCACGCGAAGCGTTCATCCTTCATCCTTCATCCTTCATCCTTGAAACTGCCCTCCGTCCCGGCGTCACTGACCCGGTCGCCGAGCAGATCGTGCGCTGCGCGAAAGTGTTGGGCATTGAAGGCGTCGAACACGCAGCCACCGGCCAACGCTTTGTGCTGACCGGAAAGCTCAAAGAGAAAGACTTGCACACGCTCGCCAAGCGCTTGCTCGCGAATCCGGTCATCCAACGTTACGCGCTCGGCGAGATTGAACCGGCCTTCCCGCGCCCGGCGGAGGCTTCGGGTCAGGTGGATTTAATTCCGGTGCGCGAGTTGGAGCCGGATGAACTCCTGGCGCTTTCCCGCGACCGTCGCGCCGCGCTCGATCTGGCCGAAATGCAAGCGATCCAAAATTACTACCGCACCGAAGGCCGCGACCCCACCGATGTGGAATTTGAAACCATCGCGCAGACGTGGAGCGAGCATTGTGTGCATAAGACGTTCAAAGCGAAAATCGCTTTGGCAACTCCCAACTCCCAAGGACCAAATCCCAAGGATCCAATCAGCAATCCACAATCCACAATCAACAATCTTCTTAACACCTTCCTCCGCTCCGCCACTGACTCTATCTCCGCGCCGTGGGTGCGCTCGGCGTTTGTGGATAATGCTGGGATCATTGATTTTGATGACGAGTACGAAATCTCTTTCAAAGTTGAAACGCACAATCATCCGTCGGCGGTTGAGCCGTTCGGGGGCGCGAACACTGGCGTGGGCGGTGTGATCCGCGATGTGCTTGGGGTCTCGGCCAAGCCTATCGCCGCGACGGACGTTCTGTGCTTTGGGCCGCAAGACCTTGATCCAAAAATGTTGCCGGAAGGCGTGCTGCATCCACGCCGCATCAAGTCAGGCGTCGTCGCCGGGGTGCAGGATTACGGAAATAAAATCGGCATCCCCACCGTGAACGGCGCGATCCTCTACGATCCGGGTTACACCGCGAACCCGCTCGTGTTCTGCGGTTGTGTCGGTCTCGCGCCGAAGGACAAGCATCCGCGTGAGCCGCAGCCGGATGACCGGGTCATCGTCCTCGGCGGGCGCACGGGCCGCGACGGTCTGCGGGGCGCGACGTTCTCCTCGATGACAATGGACGCCCAAACGGGCGAAGTCGCGGGAGCCTCGGTTCAGATCGGCGATCCCATTACGGAAAAGGGATTGATCGAAGTCATCGTCCGCGCGCGCGATGCTGGGCTGTATCACGCGATCACCGATTGCGGCGCGGGCGGCTTATCCTCGGCCGTCGGCGAGATGGCAAGCATGTGCGGTGCGGATGTGGACCTGACGCGCGTGCGGCTCAAGTATCCCGGCCTGGCGCCGTGGGAAATTTGGCTGTCCGAAGCGCAGGAGCGCATGGTGCTCGCTGTGTCAGATTCTTCCCTCGCTGAGCTGCAAGCGTTGTGTGATACGTTCGATGTTGAACTTACTGACATCGGCGTGTTCACTCAAACCGGTCGCCTTATTGTTCGTTACGGCGATAAGCTCACACTTGATCTTGCTAATAACTTCTTGCATGACGGCATTCCTCAGCGTCAACTTGCTGCTACCCTCAAGCCTCTGTCCACCGTCCCGCGAAGCGGTCCTTCGTCCTCCGTCGTCGGTCCTCCGTCCACCGTCCTCCTCCAACTTCTCTCCCACCCCAACATCGCCTCCAAAGCCGATGTCATTCGGATTTACGATCATGAAGTTCAAGGTGGCACGGTCGTCAAGCCGCTCACCGGCGCGCTGAACGATGGCCCCTCGGATGCGTGTGTGCTGAAACCGTTGGGGACGCGCGGGATGCGCGGCATCGTCCTCTCGAACGGGATCAATCCCGAATTTGGGAAGGTTGATCCGTACCGGATGGCGGTTAGCGTCGTGGACGAGGCCATCCGCAACGCGGTGGCGGTAGGCGCGGACCCCGACCGGATTGCGCTGCTCGACAATTTCTGCTGGGGCGATCCGCTCCGGCCGGAGACGCTCGGCGGGTTGGTGGAAGCCGCGCGCGGTTGTCACGACGCGGCGCTGCATTATCGCGCGCCGTTCATCTCTGGCAAAGATTCGCTCAACAATGAATACCTCGGCGCTGACAACTTGCGCCATGCGATCCCGCCGACGCTGCTGATCTCCGCCATCGGCCTAATTGAAAACGTAAACCAGGCGGTGACGATGGATTTGAAAGAGGCGAGAAATGTGGTTTACTTGCTAGGCGAAAAGCGATTGGCGGCTAGCGACTGGCGGTTAGCGGCTGGTGAAGTGCCGATGATGCCCAGGCACGCTCCGGCTCTTTACCGCATTTTGCACCGCGCGATGTGTGCCGGATTGGTGCGCGCGTGTCATGATTTAAGTGAGGGCGGTTTGGCGGTGGCTGCGGCTGAAATGTGCATCGGTGGCCGTTTGGGGTTGGCCGTGACGCTGGAAACGGATGACCCGCTCACGGCGCTCTTCGGCGAATCAAATGGCCGCTTCCTCGTCGAGGTTCGTCCGGCTGACGCGGAGGCTTTTGAATCGCAGTTCAATGAAGAACTCAAGCCTTTCGCGAATCGGATTGGCGTTGTTACGGGCGGCTCACGCTTGACGATTACAACCCGCGATCAGGAACTGCTCTCACTCCCGGTTAGTGAATTGGTAAAAGCCTGGCAGCACCCTGAGCGGAGTGGCGCGCGTCCTTCGACTGCACTTCGTTCCGCTCAGGATGCGCGCGCGCCGCGAAGTCGAAGGGGAGCGTAAAGGAAAATAATGCAACCCCGTGCCCTCATCCTCCACGCCGACGGCATCAACCGCGACCTTGAAGCCGCGCAAGCGCTCGAACTCGCCGGCGCGCAGCCGGAAATCGTCCACATCAATCAACTGCGCGCCAAAGAAAAACGATGGGAAGACTATCAACTGCTCGTCGTCCCCGGTGGCTTCTCTTACGCCGACGCGCTCGGCGCGGGTCGGCTCCTCGCCATTGACCTCAACGTCTATTTTGCCGATGAAGCAAAGGCCTTTGTCGAAAGCGGTAAACCGGTGATTGGTATTTGCAACGGGTTTCAATCTCTTGTAAAGGCAGGCCTGCTCCCCAATCAGCAATCCGCAATCGGCAATCCGCAATCCACGCTGACCTTCAACGCCTGCGGCCATTTTGAATGTCGCTGGATAACACTCGCGCCGCGTTCGCAGACGTGTGTCTGGACTCGCGGCCTGAGCGAACCGATTCACTGCCCAGTCGCGCACGGCGAAGGACGCTTTGTGTTGTCTGATCCGGCGCTGGGCGTTTTGTTGAAAACTCAAGATCAAATTGCGCTCACCTATGCGCGCGCCGACGGCTCGCCCGCACTGGGCGCTTATCCCGAAAATCCCAACGGCTCGGTCGAGGATATTGCCGGGGTGTGCAATCCGCGCGGCAACGTCCTGGGGCTGATGCCGCATCCTGAAGATCACGTCTATCCGTTTCAACATCCACGGTGGACGCGAGGCGAAACGAATGGATTGGGGTTGAATCTATTCGTAAATGGCGTCCAATACGCCGCTCAACTCTAATCTACTTACTGAAGGAGAAAAGAAAATGCTTGCCACGTATATTCAAACCCGCACGTCGAATCCCGTCCTGGTCCGCATCATCGCCATCATTGGCTTTGCGGCGCTGACGGCCATTGGGGCGAAGATCAGTATCAATCTTCAGCCGGTGCCGATCACCTTGCAAGTCTTGGCGGTCCTGCTCGCCGGGCTAACATTGGGCGCTAAAGACGGCGCGGCCAGCCAAATTGCTTATGTCGGCGCGATCACCGCCGGGCTGCCGCTGGATCAGGGCGGGTTGGGCACGGCTGTCTGGACAAAGCCTTCGGCCGGCTACTTGCTCGGTTTCATCGTCGGCGCGTTTGTGGCCGGCTACCTGGCTGAAAAAGGCATGGGGCAGAATCGCATCCTGCGCTTCATTGCCGGATTGGCCGGCGTAGTGGTTATCTACCTCGTGGGCACGGCGTGGCTAACGTACGGCTTCCTGGGCGGCGATTGGGCCAAAGGTTGGCAATTCGGCATTGCGCCATTTATCTTGGTGGATGTTGCCAAGGCGGTGATTGCCAGCGGGATCGCCGAGGGCTTGCGCTTGTGGCTCTCGCGCGCGAGTGGAGGTCAGGCTTGATCACCGAAGCCGAGATTCGCTCGGCCCTCCCGCTCGCGCTGGATGCGACCGATCTCCCGCTCCCCGGAAAACAATCCGGCAAAGTGCGAGATTGGTATCCGTTGAGCGAAGGCCGCCGGCTGTTCATCACCACCGACCGCCTCTCGGCGTTTGACCGCATCCTCGCCCGCGTCCCCTTCAAAGGTCAGGTGCTTAATCAAATCTCGGCGTGGTGGTTCGAGCAGACGAAGGACATCATCCTCAATCACGTCCTCTCCGTCCCCGACCCGAATGCGCTGGTGGCGATGGAAGTCGAACGCTTCCCGGTGGAGGTCATCGTGCGTGGCTACATCACCGGCGTGACCTCGACCGCGCTGTGGTATCGCTATTCGCTCGGCGAGCGCGATATTTACGGCTATCATTTTCCGGACGGCCTGCGCAAGAATCAAGCCCTCCCGGAACCGATCATCACACCGACGACGAAAGAAAGTGCGACCGGCCACGACGAGCGCTTGACTTGCGCCGAAGTGGTGGAGCAAGGTTTTCTGGACGCGCCGACATGGGAGCAGGTGCAGGCCGCCGCGCTCGCCGTCTTCAAGCGTGGGCAGGAGATCGCGCATAAGGCCGGATTGATTTTAGTGGACACGAAATACGAATTTGGACGCGCGCCGGATGGGCGCGTGCTGATCGTGGACGAAGTTCACACCCCGGACTCTTCCCGGTTTTGGAAGGCCGATTCGTATCCCAAACAGTTTGCCGCGGGTGAGGAGCCGGAGAACTTCGACAAAGAATTCGTCCGGCTTTTCTACGCGGAGAAGGGCTATCGCGGTGACGGCCCGCCGCCGCCCGCGCCCGATGATCTGTGGGTGGGCGGCAGCCAACGTTACATCGCCATCTACGAAATGCTCACCGGCCGGACGTTCGAGCCAGGCGCGTATCCCGCCGAGCCGAGGCTCTTGGCGAATCTAAAGAAAGCGGGAATATTGTAAATTGCTGATAGTGGATGGCCGATAGCAGATGGCAGGTGGCTGATGGCTGATTGAACTATCTGCTATCAGCCATCAGCTATCCGCTATTAGCCATCTGCTATCCAAGGTCAAAATCCTATGCCTAACTCACTCATCGTCATTCTCATGGGGTCCAAATCAGACGAAGCGCACTGTGAAAAAATCGCCGAAACAGCGAAGAGCTTGGGGCTGGAGGTCGTGATGCGTGTGGGATCGGCGCACAAGACGCCGGTGCATGCGTTGAGCATCCTGCGCGAGTACGAAGCCGATCCGCGTCCAAAGGTCTACATCACCGTTGCGGGCCGAAGCAACGCGCTCTCTGGCTTCACGGATGGTTCGGTCGTCGAGCCGGTCATCGCCTGCCCGCCAGCGAGTGAGGCCTTCGGCGGCGCGGATATTTTCTCCTCGCTGCGGATGCCCTCGGGAATCGCGCCCGCCGTTGTGCTCGAACCAGCTAACGCTGCGCTCCTCGCCGCGAAAATTCTCGGCCTCTCCGACCCCGCCGTGCGCACGAAAGTTGTTGAGTATCAGCAGAAACAGGCGGAGAAAATCTTGGCGGATGATGCGGCGGGGAGGATAACGGCGTAAGTGATGGCGTTCATTGTTGGATCATGCAAGGCATGAGCAGCTCGGTGAACGCCATCAGCAGCGCCGGACTTCTCATCGCGAGGCAAATCTCATCCGCCTATTTTGACAACCCAAACGTCAAAGCGATTCTGCTGGGCGGCTCTGTCGCGCGGGGCTGTGCCGATCATTATTCAGACCTGGAGTTGGGCGTCTTTTGGGCTGAGCCGCCCTCGACTCACGAGCGTCAAGCAGCGATTGAGCACGTTGGCGGAGAACTGTGGACTTTTGATCGAGAGCCGGGCAACGAACATTATGGCCTGAGTACGCTGGCGCTAGCTGGAAAATCATATACGGGCACGGCGATGATCTCCACTCAGCATATGGCGATCGGGGATATGGAAAGATGTCTGTCCGAGGTGATTGACCACTACGATACATCTGTTGGGAAACAAGCGCTAATCTCCGCTATTCAACACGCAATTCCCTTGTACGGTGTGGACTTAATCCAAACCTGGCAGGCGCGCGCCCGGGCTTATCCTAATCAACTAGCGATCAAAGTTGTTCAAGAGAACCTGTGGTTTGGCCCGTGGTTTTGGCCTGAAGCTTATATCGAGCGGGATGATCGCTTAGTGCTTCACCAGCACTTCCTTTGGGTTGAACACGGTCTCTTGAAAGTTCTGGCCGGGCTTAACCGGATTTACTATCCATCCCCTGAGCACAAATGGATGGATGAACTCATTGGCCAAATGAAATTTGCTCCACCCGATTTGTCCCGCCGAATGAAGGTTGTCTTTCGCCTGGACCCTGTGAGCGGCTGGCAGCAACTCAAGAGTTTGATAGAAGACACTATCACTCTCGTTGAATCACATTTGCCTGAAGTCAATCAAATCTCTTTGTTCAAGGAGCACCCCGAAATCAATACGACTTGGGCCAGGCAGCGGTGGAAATCCAATTCGCCTTATAATCTTATGGAGCAGATAGCTGCTTCTCAAGAAGTTTAACCCTTCGCAAGTGGTATAGTTAAGTCGGAATTTTGCCGGAGAAAAAATATGACCCTCGACGACAAACCTCACGACGAATGCGGCATCATCGGGATTTACGCGCCGAATGAAGATAGAGTGCAGGGCTATTCCGGTAAAATGCTATAATCTCTAGCGTAGACAAGGAGTCAAGACAATGAAACGGTCATTGCGAACTCACTTGATGGGACGTTATATTGTGACGGATCCCAAAATCTGTCATGGGAAGCCCACCTTTCGCGGCACGCGAGTCTTGGTGGCGGATGTGCTGGATCAGGTCGCCAGCGGCATGGCGTGGGAAACGATCGTTGAGGAGTGGAACGATAGCATCACGAAGGACGCCATTCGTGAAGCGGTTCAGTTGGCTAGCCAGGCCTTGCTCAAGCACGCCGACGAGTTCATTATCAAGCCGGTCGCGGCGTGAACATTCTGGACGAGAATATCCCCGCCAGCCAGCGCCAACTTCTGGAAAGCTGGCGCATTCATGTTCGGCAGATCGGCTTCAACCTCGGACGACCCGGAATGCAAGATGAGGAAATCATCCCTTTTTTGCAGAGCCTGCGTCGCCCAACCTTCCTAACTCGCGATGAAGATTTCCACGACCGCCAACTGTGCTATGCCAAGTACAGTTTGATCTATTTGGCTGTTGATAAAATTGAAGTCGCTCGCTTTGTGCGTCGCCTCTTTCGGCATTCTGAGCTTAATACCCAGGCCAAACGAATGGGAAGTGTTGTGCGTGTCACGAGCGCAGGCTTATCCATTTGGCGGCGTCACTCGAGGAACGAAACACATTTTGATTGGGAATAGATTACTGGAGTAAACCTATGACCCTCGACGACAAACCTCACGACGAATGCGGCATCATTGGGATTTACGCGCCGAACGAAGACGTGGCGCGGATGGCGTTCTTCGGGCTGCACGCTTTGCAGCACCGAGGCCAGGAGGCGGCAGGCATCGCCGTCTCGGATGGCGTCACCGCCCGGCTGCATAAAGACGTGGGCCTCGTGACGCAGATTTTCCATAAGCACAACCTCGACCCGCTCAATGGTCACTTCGCCATCGGCCACACGCGCTACTCGACCACCGGCTCCTCGTCCATCCGCAACGCGCAGCCGTTCCTGATTGAGACGCAGTTTGGGCCGCTAGGTGTCGCGCATAACGGCAACCTCGTCAACGCCGCCGAACTGCGCCGCGAACTGCTTCAGCGTGGCGTCGGCCTCTCGTCGTCGTCGGACAGCGAGGTGATGACGATGATGCTGGCGGGCGCGGCCGGCGACACGTGGGAGGAGCGGATCGAAAACACGATGCCCCGCTGGCGCGGCGCGTACTCGCTCGTCGTGCTCACGCGCGAAAGCGTCTTCGCCGTTCGCGATCCGTGGGGGTTCCGGCCCCTCAGCGTGGGACGCCTCCCGAGCGGCGGTCACGCGGCGGCGTCCGAATCCGGCGCGCTGCGGACGCTGGCTTGTGGAGCCATCCGGGAAGTGAAGCCGGGCGAGATCGTAGGTCTGAGTAATACGGCGTTACGCGTGCGGCAGGCTGTGCCGCCCGCGCAGCAACTCGCTCGCTGCACCTTCGAGCACATCTACTTCTCGCGCCCGGACTCTTTCTGGGATGGCTTGCATACGCACGAAGTCCGGCAGCGTTTGGGCCGCGAACTCGTGCGGGAAGCGCCGGTCCCCGCGGATGTGGTGATCCCGGTTCCCGATTCGTCGGTCCCCGCCGCCATTGGGTATTCCCAAGAGGCAGGCATTCCGTACAACGATGGCTTTGTCAAAAATCGCTACATCGGACGAACCTTCATTCAGCCGACGGACTCGCTCCGCCGGCAAGGTGTCGCCTTGAAGTTCAACGCGCTCGAGGAGAACTTGCGGGGCAAACGGGTGGTGATGATTGACGACAGCATCGTGCGCGGGAACACCGCCGGGCCGTTGGTGAAACTGTTGCGGGACGCGGGCGCGCTCGAAGTGCACATGCGCCTGACCTGCCCGCCCATCGCGCATCCGTGTTTCATGGGCGTGGATATGGGCACCTACGAGGAACTCATCGCGCACCATATGACGATTGACGAAATGCGCGACCACATTGACTGCGATACGCTGCACTTCCTGTCCGTGGAGGGGATGATGCGCGCTATCGGTCGCCAGGCCGGTTACTGCAATGCTTGCTTCACCGGCGTCTACCCGATTGATTTGGATTTAGATCGAACGAAGACCGGATTTGAAACAGCAATCGCTTGAGTTGTTTAGAAATAGGGTTCTCTAAGAAATGACAAGGTGACAGGGTGAAGGGGTGACAAGGTGATCTCTTCTACAACACTCACCTTGTCACCGTGTCACCCCGTCACCTTGTCAGGTTACAAAGACTCCTCTATATGAAAATTCTCATTGTCGGCTCCGGTGGTCGCGAGCACGCGCTGGCGTGGAAGGTGAAGCAATCGCCGCGCCTCTCGCAGCTCTACGTCGCGCCGGGAAACGCGGGCACTGCCCAAATCGCCGAAAACGTCCCCATCCAAGCGGAAGATGTTCCGGCGCTCGTCGCTTTTGCGCGCGAGAAAAATATTGACTTGGTAATCATCGGCCCGGAATCAGCGTTGGCGGCTGGGCTGGCGGATGCACTGCACGCGACGGGCTGCAAGGTCTTTGGCCCCTCGCGCGCGGCGGCGGAAATTGAATCCTCCAAAACTTTCTCCAAAGCCTTCATGCTGCGGCACCAGATTCCCACCGCGCGCTTTGGCGCGTTCAACGATTTTCAATCCGCGCTCAAATTTTTGCGAAGCGCGGAGTACCCTATCGTCCTCAAAGCCTCCGGTCTCGCTGCCGGGAAGGGCGTCATCCTCCCGGAGACGGCTGCCGAAGCTGAAACCGCTCTACGCCGGATCATGCTCGACCGTGAGTTTGGCGGCGCAGGCGAAGAGGTGGTGATTGAAGAGCGGTTGAGTGGGGAAGAAGTTTCGCTCTTCGGCCTGACCGATGGAATGACTGTCCGGCCCATGCCTTCGGCGCAAGATCATAAGCGCATCTTCGATGGTGACCAAGGCCCGAACACCGGCGGCATGGGCGCGTACGCGCCGGCTCCGGTCTGCCCAGCGAGTCGCGCTGAACAGTTTACGCGCGAGTTTCTTCAGCCCGCGGTGGATGGACTGCGCCAGGAAGGCCGACCCTTTGTCGGGGTGCTGTATGCCGGACTGATGCTTGCCCCTGACGGGCCGCGCTGCCTGGAATTCAACTGCCGCTTTGGCGATCCCGAGACGCAGGTGCTCCTGCCGCTGCTCGATTCAGATTTTCTGGATATCGCTGAGGCCTGCGCTGATGGGCGCTTGGCCGACGTGGACGTTCGTTGGAAACCTGGGGCGGCCGCGTGCGTCGTCTTGGCTTCGGAAGGGTATCCCGGTAAATATCCAAGTGGGCGCGAGATTCGCGGTTTAGAGTCTGTAGATGAAAAGGCGATCATTTTTCACGCGGGGACAAAATCAATAGATCAGCGTGTTGTGACGGCGGGGGGCAGAGTATTGTGCGTCACCGGATTAGGTGCGACGATCCCTGAAGCGCTCAAGGCGGCGTACGCGGCGGTTGAGAGGATTTCGTTTGAGGGGGCGCATTATCGGAGGGATATTGGGATGCGGGCGGTTGACAACGGATTGCCTGCGGCGAAGCGGATAAACGAATGAGAACGGATGGATGGACAACGGATTGCCTACGGCAAAGCGGATAAACGAATGAGAACGGATGGATGAGGCATGGGATTAGTTCAGACAGCGCTTGATGAGTTGACCTATCGGGTCAATGGACTGGCGATGAAGGTTCATAGCGAACTGAAGCCAGGTCATAAAGAGAAAAATTATCAATCGCGCTTTGCTGAGCGTCTGATTGAAGAGGGTATCCAGACTGAGCTTGAGAAACAAGTCGAAGTCTATGTCAATAATTCGCTCGTTGGTTATATGTATCTTGATTTGTGGATTGAGCAAAAATTGGTTGTAGAGTGTAAGGCTTTTCCTCATCAATTGACCAATGATGAAATTGGGCAAGTTATCACTTATTTGGCTGCGACCGGTAGCCCGGTGGGTATGCTCTACAACTTTGGCCGCTCAAAGCTGGAGTTCAAACGCATCTTCCCGCCCAAGAATGTTCAAGAATGGCATAAATATCTCTATCGCTGTGTTTGGACTCCGCCGGGCCAATCCCTACCTCCTCTCAGTTCTGTAACTGACTCGGAAGCAATCCGGTTCTCTGTTGTCAGCCATGAAGCACAACCTCCAGCGACTAATCCGCCCCCATCCGCTCCCATCCGTTTATCCGTTTCGCGCAGCAATCCGTTGTCCACCTACGCTTCCTCCGGTGTCAACATTGACTCCGGCAGCCGCGCCGTCGAGCTCATGCGTGAAGCGGTACAATCTACTTATGGGCCGGAAGTTTTGGCCGGGATCGGCGCGTTTGGCGGATTGTTCGATGCGGCGGCGCTTAAGCAGATGGATCAACCGGTACTGGTCGCTTCCACTGATGGCGTCGGGACAAAAGTCAAACTGGCGGCGCAAGCAGGCCGTTACACCTCCATCGGCCACGATATTGTCAATCATTGCCTCAACGATATTCTGGTGCAGGGCGCGCGCCCGTTGTTTTTTCTGGATTACATCGCCAGTTCTAAGCTTCACCCGGAGATCGTCGCCGAAGTCGTTGGCGGAATGGCGGCGGCCTGCCGGGAAGTCGGCTGTGCGCTTCTGGGCGGTGAAACGGCGGAGATGCCGGGCGTCTACGAAGCCGGCGAGTTCGATGTGGCCGGGACGATTGTGGGGCTGGTGGAGCGCGCCCACCTCCTGCCGCGTTCTGATCTGCGCCCTGGCGATGTGCTGCTGGGCTTGGGATCTTCCGGCCCGCACACCAACGGCTATTCCCTCATCCGAAAGATTTTCGAGGGCGTTCCACTGGATACGGTCTTCCCCGAACTCGGCGCTCCACTTAGTGATCTTCTCCTCGCTCCTCATCGCTCTTACTTACCCGTTCTTCAATCATCAATCAGCAATCCGCAATCTTCAATCAAAGCCCTGGCTCACCTCACGGGCGGTGGCTTTTTTGAAAACATCCCGCGGATTTTACCGGAAGGTTTGGGCGCCGTCGTGCGCCTGGGCAGTTGGCCGGTCCCGCCGCTTTTTCAATTTATCCAGCAGCGCGGTGAAGTTGAGACGGCAGAGATGTATCAGGTCTTCAACATGGGCATTGGGATGGTAGTGATCATTTCACCGGAAGAGGCGCATGCGTTACAAAGCGCGCTCGGCGAGGAAAGTTGCGTCATCGGCGAACTGGTCAGCGGAGAGAAAAAAGTATGGTTGCAACCATGAACCGCTCTTCAACCAGCCATCAGCCATCAGCCATCAGCCGCCTCGTCGTTCTGATCTCCGGCAACGGCTCTAATCTCCAAGCGATCCTGGATGCCTGCGCCTCCGGCGATCTTCCGGCGCAAGTTGTTGCTGTTGTATCCAATAAACGTGATGCGTTTGGGCTGGAGCGCGCGCGGCAGGCGGGCGTCCCGGCGCTCGTGAAACCCAAGCCCAAAGCGCAAGATCGTCGTGAGTATGACGCCGAACTCGCCGATCTCGTCGCGCCTTATCAACCGGATTGGGTGGTGATGGCCGGCTTTATGCGGATTCTGAGCCGCGCATTTCTGGATCGTTTCCCAAATCATGTGATCAACCTGCATCCGGCGCTACCGCATACCTTCCCTGGCGCGCATGCGATCCAGGAAGCCTTTGAGGCCTATCAGCGCGGTGAGTTGCAACAGACCGGCGTGATGGTTCACCTCGCCCCGGACGAGGGCGTGGACTCCGGCCCGGTGTTAGCGCAGGAAGCCGTGCCGATTTATCCGGACGATACGCTGGAGTCTTTGGAGGCGCGCATCCATCCGGTTGAGCATCGGCTGCTGATTGAAACGCTGAAGTCGTTATGCGTGAAAAGTGCGGGGTTGGGGACTGGGGGCTAGGGGCTGGGGTTGGTTGCTGGTTGTTGGCGGCTGGTGGTTGGTCGTTGGTAATTGGGATTTTGCTCTTGACCTTTTGTCCTTTGTCCTTGATGCTTCGTCATTCGTCATTCGTCATTCGTCATTCGTCATTCGTCATTCGTCCGTCCACCGTCACCCGTCTTTTTTCATAGGAGATCCGTATGCCTCGTGCTATTCTTTCTGTTCATGACAAAACCGGCCTCGTCGAGTTCGCGCGCGGCCTGCATGATCTGAGTTGGACGTTGATTGCTTCTGGCGGCACGGCCCAACTCCTGCGCCAAAATAAGATTCCGGTGACCGAAGTCGCGGATTACACCGGTTCGCCGGAAATTCTGGGCGGGCGAGTAAAGACGCTGCATCCCGCGGTGCATGGTGGTTTGCTCGCGCGTGCCACCGAAGCCGATCACGCCGAACTGCTGAAGCTTGGCTGGGACTACATTGATCTCGTGGCAGTCAATCTCTATCCTTTTGAGCAGACCATTGCCAAGCCGAATGTCACGTTTGACGAAGCGATTGAAAACATTGACATCGGCGGTGTCACGCTCATCCGCGCGGCGGCTAAGAATCATCAGCGCGTCACGCTCGTCTGTGATCCAGCAGATTACGCAGCGGTGCTCACGGAGTTGCAGGGCGGCAGTGTGAGCGATGAGACGCGCAAGCGCCTGGCGGTGAAAGGCTTCGCCTCGACCTCCGGTTATGACGCGGCGATTTCGGCTTTTCTCTCGCCTGACTCCGCGCTCCATGTGTCTGCGTATCCAGCCCAATCGCTCCGGTATGGAGAGAACCAGCATCAATCCGCCATGCTTTATTCGTTCGAGCCGGGTGTCGGCCCGTTGGGCGGAAAAGTGCTGCAAGGCAAAGAACTTTCGTACAACAATTTGCTCGATCTGGATGCGGCCTGGAAGGGCGCGGTTAGTTTTGAAAAGCCGACGATCTGCATCGTCAAACATCTTTCGCCGTGTGGGATTGCTTCGGCTTCCGATTTGGTTACCGCCTTCAAAGCAGCGCTGGCGTCTGATCCCATCTCGGCTTTCGGCGGCGTGATTGCCAGCAATCAGCCCTTTGATGACGCGACGGCGGAAGCGTTGGGCGATTTATTCATCGAATGTATTGCCGCACCCGGTTTTACGGACGACGCACGGACGCGCCTGGCCAAAAGAAAAAATTGTCGTTTGCTGGAGATGCCGAACCTGGACATTGAACCGCGCTTTGAACTGCGCTCGATCACGCGCGGTCTGTTGCGGCAGGAGGTGGATGCGGGGGATGGGGAGGGCGGCTGGAAAGTCGTCTCCAAACGCCAACCCACGGAGGCCGAGTGGGCGGCGCTCCGTTTTGCGTGGAAGGCTTGCCAACATGTTAAATCCAATGCCATCGTTTTCGCGCAAGGCGAGGCCACGGTGGGGATTGGCGGCGGACAGCCGAATCGTGTAGACTGTGTGCGCATGGCCGCAGAACGGGCTGGCGAGAAAGCGCAGGGCGCGGTTATGGCTTCGGATGCGTTTTTTCCATTTCCGGATTCAGTGGAGGTCGGGGCGCGAGCCGGAATTGCCGCCGTGGTTCATCCCGGCGGCTCGGTGCGCGACGCCGAATCCGTCGCCGCCGCCGACGCCAATGGAATGGCGATGGTGGTGACGGGAGTGCGGCACTTTAGACATTGACGAAGGACGGAAGACCGAAGACGGAGGCCGGAAGGTGAAAGAAGACTTCCGTCCTCCGTCTTTTTACCAATAGGAGGTTTCGATGAACGAAGAATTGTTTACCCGGTATGAAGCGCTGACGTTTGACGATGTGTTGATCGTCCCTGGCTATACCGAGGTGCTGCCGGATCAAACCGAGGTGAAGGCGCGCTTGACACGGGAGATTACCCTGAATATTCCGCTGCTGTCGGCGGCCATGGATACCGTCACCGAGGCGCGGCTGGCGATTGCTCTGGCGCGGGAAGGTGGCTTGGGCATCATTCACCGCAATCTTTCGATTGAAGCGCAGGCGGATGAGGTAGAAAAAGTTAAGCGCTCGGAATCAGGAATGATTGTTGATCCGGTGACGCTCCCGCCTACGGCGACGCTGCGCGAAGCGGAAGACATGATGGCGAATTTTCACATCAGCGGCGTCCCCATCACCGATCAGGAATGCGGCGGGAAGTTAGTGGGCATTCTCACCAATCGTGACATCCGTTTTGTGGAGCCTTCAGATTTTGGGCGTCCGGTGCGCGAGTTTATGACGAGCGCTTCGCTCATCACGGCGCCGGTCGGAACGACGCTAGAGCAAGCGCGTTCGATCCTGCAAGAACATCGCATTGAAAAATTGCCCTTGGTGGATGCCAGTGGCTGCCTCAAGGGCTTGATCACCGTCAAGGATATTCAGAAGAAACGCGATTATCCGAACGCCGCGACGGATACGCGCGGCCGCTTATTGGCGGGCGCGGCGGTCGGCGTGGGCGCGGAATTGGAAAATCGGGTGGCGGCGTTGGTGGAAAGGGATGTGGATGTGGTGGTGATTGACACCGCCCACGGTCATTCGGCGGGCGTGTTGCGCGCGATTCAGCGCATCAAAAAACATTGGCCGGATTTGCCGGTAATGGCTGGGAACGTTGTCACCCCCGAAGGCACGGAAGCGCTCATCACCGCCGGTGTGGATGGGATCAAGGTCGGGGTCGGGGCTGGGTCCATCTGCACCACGCGAGTCATCTCCGGGGCCGGGATGCCGCAGATGTCGGCGATCTTTGAATGTGCGCGCGTCGCGCGGGCCAAGGGCATCCCCGTCGTCGCCGATGGCGGAGTTAAATATAGCGGTGATATTGTGAAGGCGATTGTGGCGGGCGCCGAGGTGGTGATGCTGGGTGGCCTCCTGGCCGGATTGGAAGAGTCGCCGGGCGAGTTGGAGTTGTATGAAGGCCGGCGCTTCAAGCAGTATCGCGGCATGGGGAGCCTGGGGGCGATGCAGGGATACGGCCAGGATCGGTATGGAACCGGCCAGGGAGGAAGTCGTAATGGCAAGCTCGTCCCGGAAGGGATTGAAGGGCGCGTGCCGTATAAGGGGACGCTGCACGATTTTGTTTATCAATTGGTAGGCGGGCTGCGCTCCGGGATGGGCTATGCCGGCGCGGCGACTTTAGAGGACTTGCGAACGCGGACGCACCTGACGCGCATCACGAATGCCGGCCTGATTGAGAGTCATCCGCATGATGTGACGATCACGCGCGAGGCGCCGAATTATCAGCGGGGTGTTTAATTGATTGGATTGCGTTGGCGCAGGTTTCTTTTGAATTGAGTTTTAAGCTGAGTCAACGGATGCAACAGATTTACCGGATTTTTTCGTTTCATCCGCGCCATCCGTTGACTCAAAAAAACATCAGAGCAAACGGAACTTACTCTAGCAATCTACTCATCAACTGCTTCAGGTTAAGCTTCGGCGCGCCGAACCGGTCGCATAGTCCAAAAGCCACATGAATGGGACTCTGCTCATTGGTGATTTTTCCATGATACAAGTTATCGCGCCACTCGTAAAAGTAAAGCGCCTGAAGCCGGTTGGGATAATCCGCGCTGACCCGGCGGAGGAGCGCTGCAAATTCGAGCATAAGTTCCTCGTAGCACGGGTTGTCGCTTTCTGGAACCACAAGTTGATCTCCCTCGATGTGATAACCGACAGCCGAGGGGAACCCGGTTTCGCTTAAGACCAACGGCTTGCCGGCGGCTTCCAGTTGATCCAAAGCGCGGCGTAGGCCGAGTTCAAACAGTGCGAGACGCTCATGCCGTATCTTGTGGTCACGCAAAAATAACCGGCTTTCCTCAAAGGCGCCAAAGGTGTACCAGGCGGCGTGATCCATCGGGTATAGGTTGAGGGAGATGATGTCGCAGGCGTCCACTAACGGCCACACCCACTCGTTGAAGTAACCCTCCCGGTCAAAGACAATGCCCTCCATCGCATACGTGAGCGGCGTGGCGTAGCCGTGATCATCCAGCCACTGCCGATAGGTGTTGAGAACGTTCGCCAGGCCGAAGGACAGGCGCGCGGTGAAGCGCTTCTTGTTCGGATCACTTCCATCCTCGCGCAGCTCATTCCCCACGCAAATTGCATCGAGCGGCAGGCCGAGTTCGTGATACTGGGCGAGTTCGTCCAGTCGCACTTGGGAGTGCCAGTCCGCCAGCAATTCCCCGTCTTTGATGTCCATGCCGGCCATCAGGCTCATCCCGGTCTGCTTGAGCACCGGCGCGACTTTCCGGGAATAGTTAATTTCATAGGAACGCAGCGTCGTTAGCCCGCTTTCCGCCGCTTGTTCTATTTGAGTTTCGAGCGGAATATCATTATGACTTTGAAACCACGCGCCGATTTTCATAAGTTTTTCTCGGTGAGAAATGACTAGCTCGGCCTAGAGGGAGCCGAGCTAGTATGAGCCAAAACGGATCACAGCCTTATGGGATAGAGAGTAAACGTTATCCCTTAATTCCAGTCGTGACCACGCCCTTGAGGATATGGCGCTGTCCCAGGAAGAACATGATGACTAATGGCAGCGAATAAAGCACCGCCGCCGCCATGGTGACGGTGATGAGCGGCTGTCCGTGCGGCGTCACGTAATCGGATAGCTTAACCGCCAGCGTGGTGTTTTCTCCGGTGAGATACATGAGCGGTGTAATGTAGTCGCCCCAGACCCCGTTGAAGTTGAAAATGAAACAGGTGGCGACGACCGGCATGGAGTTGGGGAGGAAGATCTGCCAGAAAATACGGAAGGGGCTGGCCCCGTCCACCTCGGCGGCCTCTTCCAATTCTCTGGGAATGGAGGCGAAGAACTGCCGGAACATAAAGATAAACAAGGCGTTTCCGCCCAACCCCCACAAAATCCAGGGCCAGTACGTGTTGACGAGTTTCAAACGGGCGAAAACAATGAAGCTGGGAATGACTGTGACGGTGCCCGGAATGATGAGCAAGGCGACAATGACCCGGAAGAGTCCGCTGCGCCCGGGCACGGTATTGAAGCGTGAGAAAGCAAACCCGGCCATGGCGCTGGTGACCAACGTCAGCAGGGTATTGGCGAGCGACAGATAGAGAGAGTGTCCCGCATACTTCAGAAACGGAAATTCAGTAAACGCTTTAATGTAGTTGCTCCACTGCGGGACGGCGGGCAGGATCGTGATGGGATAAGACAGATATTCGATATCCTTTTTCAGGGAGGTGAGCAGCAGCCACAACGGGGGCAAGCCCATCGCAATCGTCGTGAAGAGCAGGATGCCATAGGTTGTCAAAAAACGGGTGAGCTTTGAAACATTGAACGACCTTTGCTCAATCATGCTTTTCCTTCTCCTTCTTCCACCGCCACTTCGTAATGAACCCAGTAACGTGACGACCAGAACACCACCAGCGACAGCGTCAGCAGGACAATCGAAAGCGACCACAGCAACGCGGTGCTATAGCCATAGCGCTGATTGACAAATATCTGGCGAAAGGCATGCACCATGTAAAGATAGGTGGCCCGCGGCGGAACCGAGGCCTGACCGCCACCGCTGCCCAGGAGTAACGGAATCACGAAGGCCTGGAGCGAGCCGATGAGCGCGTTGATCAACATGAAGAAAAGGATCGGGGTCAAGATCGGCAGCGTGATATTGAAGAAAACTTGGATGGCGTTGGCGCCATCAATTCGCGCGGCCTCCTTCAATTCGTCAGGAACACCTTGCAGGCCGGCTAAAAAGACCACCATGCCCCAGCCCAATCCACCCCACACGGAAATGGCGGTGAGCGAGGGCAGGGCATAATCCGAGAGCCAGCGGATGGTCAGGTCCGGATAGAAGACGCGGATGATCGCATTCAGAACGCCGTTATTGGCATCCAGGAAAATCTTCCAGACCCAGACGGTAGCGACCACCGGAATGATGTTCGGCAGATAAAACAAAGTGCGGAAAAATCCGCGCCATTTGATATCCTGATTCAAAATGAGCGCTAGGATCAATGAGAGAATAATCCAGGCCGGGACGTTAAGCGTGGCCCATAAGATAGTCCGGCCAATGGAGAAGATGGCATCCGAATCAGAGAGAATCCGCTGGTAGTTTTCCAGCCCTTTGAACTTGAGATTGAACACATTCAGACCGTCGTAGTTCGTCAGCGAGGTCAGAAAGCCGACAATCAGGGGGATGATGGTGAGAAAGACAAAGCCCAACAACCACGGGGCGACGAAGGTGTAAAAAGCGAGGGTCTGCCGCCGGGCCCGGGGGGACATCCCTTTGCGTGGGGTCGTTTTTTCGCTTGAGACAGATGGAACGGTTTTAGTTGCTGATTCGAGCGTCGCCATACTTTACTCCACAGGGCCGTCACCGATATAAAGCAGAGGCAGGAGATTTCTCCCCTGCCTCTGAAAAGCATTCAGGAATGGACTAACCGCCGATGCGGTCAATGCCATCTTTGATGGCCTGGTTGGTATCGTTTTCGATATTCTTTAACAGGTCATCGAAGGTGATGGTGCCGCGCAGCGCTTGATCCAGATTCTTGTTCCAAGTATCGTAGACGGTGCTCTCGCCAATGAACGGATTGAACTGCAAGGAGGCTTCCGCGTACGGCAGTTCGGCGTTGAGCGCCTTGGACACTTGCTGGCGATAATCGCCTTCGGTGGGCATGAGGCTGTACTGCGACTTCAGCGCCGGCACGCCCCAACCGCTCTTGGCGCGGGCCACCGACGGCTCCAGGCCGTGGTACCACTCGAACACTTTCCAGGTGGCGTCCGGCACCTGCGAGCCCGCCGACATGATGGTTCCCGTCGCGGTCATCGTCGGGTTGCGCCGGACTCCGGACCAGGTTGGGCCAGGGATCATGGCGATGTGGCCCTTGGTCACGTCGCTCTCGGCCATGCCGCTGAACCAGTAACCCCACTGGGTCATGGCCAGGGTGCCCTTGGTGAAGTCTTCTCCGTTCCAACTCGGGCTGGGGTTGACCGGATTGGCCACCAAGTTGTTCTTGGCGATATCATAGAACCACTGGGCGATCTTCTTGACTTCATCGTTGCCGGTGATGTTGATCTTGGTGAAGCTGTCGGCGTACAAGGACTGCTCTTTTTCCGCCAGCATGTTCATCCAGATGCGGTCAATCCAGCCATCCGAGTAGCCATAGCCCCAGGTGGCGACCCGATCACCTTCGAAGACGGCGACCTTCGCCGCCAGTTGAGCAATTTCGTCGTAGCTCAACGGCTTATCATCGGCGGGGGCATCAATGCCGGCCGTTTCAAAAGCCGGCTTGTAGATCCAAATGCTGAAGTCCGGTGACCAGTCCTTGGGCATGCCATAGATCTTGCCTGAGCCGATGTCCAGTGGGCCATTGGCCGCATAGTATTTGCTGGCCGGTCCCAGATCGTCGGGCTTGAGGACGGTGCTGACATCAAAGTAAGGGGTGAGATCGTAAAGGATCTTGCGGGCTAAGAATTGAGGGATCGAGGGGGCTTGAACGCGGAGCAAATCCGGCGGGCTGCCGGCGGCGTACATCGCGAAGAAACGGGTGAAGTCATCCTGCAGCACATCCATCGTGATGCCAGGATTCGCGGATTCGAATTGGGCTTCTTCGTCTTCAGAGAGTTCACCGCGCCGATACATCACAACCACGTTGCCCTGGACGGGCGCGGCGGTGGGGACGGCGGTGGGAG
>Ga0209382_10001037_pt1 | contig 44778 bp, 29 predicted proteins | sample SoiMetdeltSBSDD5_FD_187599 | JGI IMG/M metagenome (GOLD analysis project Ga0209382, IMG submission 187599) | Bulk soil microbial communities from a Populus tree surrounding site in Tennessee, USA - Soil MetaG P. deltoides SBSDD5 (SPAdes) (version 2) | ecosystem: Environmental > Terrestrial >...
GCTAGTCCCCTGGATCCGTGATTTCTAGGATAAGTCGGGTCATTGACCGTGCACCTGCTGAACGCGAACGCCGAATCGCCGCATGCTGTCGAGGATCTCGTCAGCACTCTTCACCCATTTGAACGGTGTGCCGCGGTCGTTGTGGACATCGACGTACGCGCCGATCGCCGCGCGCAACTGGGCAATGCTCGTGTGCGATCCACGCCGGAGCGCCTTCTCCGTCAGCAAGCCAAAGAACCGCTCCACCAGATTGAGCCACGACGCGTAGGTCGGTGTGAAATGAAACTGGACCCGCGGATGGCGCAGCAACCACCGCTGCACCGGTGGCGCGCGGTGAGCCGAGAGATTGTCGAGGACGACATGGATGTCGAGCGTGGGCGCGACGGTCGCTTCGATCTCGCGCAGAAAGGCGACGAAATCCTGCGCCCGATGTCGGGGCTTGCATCGCGCGATCACTTCGCCGGTCGCGACATTGAGCGCGGCGAACAGATCCACCGTCCCGTGCCGGACGTAGTTGTGCGTCCGTCGCTCGGGCTGGCCGAAGTCCAGCGGCAGGATGGGTTGCGCTCGTTGGAGCGCCTGAATCTGCGACTTCTCGTCGACCGAGAAGACCACCGCATTCGTCGGCGGCGCCACGTACAACCCGACGACATCCCGGATCTTCTCGACGAGCTGCGGATCCGGCGAAATCTTGAAGCTCTCGGTGCGATGCGGCTGCAGGCGGAATGTCCGCCAGATGCGGCCGACCAGCGTGTGACTGACGCCCGCCGCCTTGGCCATCGACCGGGTGCTCCAGTGCGTCTCGCCGGCCGGCGTCGTCTCGAGCGTCTTCACGATGATGGCTTCGACCTGCTCATCGGAAATCGTGCGTGGCGCGCCGACTCGCGGTTCGTCATACAAGCCTTCGAGCCGGCGCTCGACAAATTGGCTGCGCCACTTCGCCACCGTCGTCTTCGTCGTCCTCAAGCGCCGCGCCACCGCGGTGTCCGAGTCGTCGATACACGCCAACACGATCCGTGCGCGAAACCCGACCGCGCGATTCACGCGAACGCGCTTCGTCAACCGCACGAGGGCCGCGCGCTCGTCGTCGGTGACCACCACTTCCGCCCGGGGACGTCCGATGTTTGGCATGCCTCCCTTAGATCACAAGTCAGGAATTTCTCCTAGTGATTTCGTTTCCAGGGGACTAGACCCAACTCGTGATAGTCGCAGGCGGGGTCGCTGCAGAACCAACCGGACACATATCGCAAACGGTCCTGTGGCTCACGACGGTCTGGTTCTACCGCCGAGAGGACAGGCCACTTCTGCCGATATTTCAAGAGCCGACGACATTGCGGACACGTGCGGTCGTAGACGGGATGAGCGTTCCCGGCCAAGGAGCCATCTACATTCCCGTTCGATCGCGACACCGGCACGGGAGGTAGAGGCGTACGGGTCTGGGAGGACGACGTCGCTTGTGAGCGCTGCCTATTCGTCGCCCCGCGCACGAAGCTCACACGGTCGCGCTGATGAAGTGACGACTGGAGCGACAGACGTCCGGAGGCAACCAGCAGCCGTACCACATGTTCGCGCAGCACATCACCCGATACAGGTCTTTCGAGGAACATGTCGGCCCCAGCTTTCATGGACAGTTCACCATCCTGACGCCGCGTCTCCGTTGTCAGCACAATGATAGGGACGGCCGTCGTGCGTGTGTGCAGTCTCAAGCGGCGCGTCAACTCGAGACCGCTCATGGAACCAGCACAGTACGCCACCGTAATGACCATGTCCGTTGACGTTGTCGTCGCGATCCGATACGCCAGGACTGTTGTCGCGGCTTTGACTACTTCGTATCCGCATCCGTTCAGAGCGCGCGTATACAGCTCTCGTTCGTCGACCGAGTTACCCACCAACAGAATTGATGGCGTTCGCAGACTTCGAGTTGCCATAATTCCGTTCCTTGCCTCCCACCGAGGGTGCTACTAAAGCATCGAACGCCTTACTGCAGAGTCGAGCTGACTCGCTGGGTCGCTGCTCGGCGAAGTCGGTCATCCGTGTGTTCTTCTGCCACATCGTCCTCTTGCACCGGCGAAGACGTAATGCGTGATGACTCGGTCGGTCCAACAGACCCAGCGACGTCAGGCCCCTCGTTTCCGTCGTGGTAAAGCTTCTACGGCTCCCGCGGCGGCGACGCTGAGTTGAGTGTGGTGGCGGTCGAGCAGCCACAGCTCTGGAATCAGCGTGGCTTCGATCTGCCCGCGATGAAACACACGCACCACGCCGCTCTCCGAGACGACGATGGCGATCGCACCAAGTCGATGGGAAATCGACGCCGCGGCCAAGTGCCGGCTGCCGAATCCAAGCGGCAGATCGATCTGCTCGACTGATGCATCGAGATAGCGACACGCTGCCAAGACGATCCCCGCATCTGAAATCACGAAGGCACCATCGAGCTGGGCCAGTTCCTTCATCGTTCCGCGGAGGTTGGGGTCGCTGATGTGTGTCCGTGCCGGCGCATGCCCGGCTAACGGATCGAGGATCAGTGCCCGGGACGCCGCGAGCACCTCGTCTGCCTTTCCAAGGGTGAATAGCGTCCCAATCCGGCGCCCCTCTCGACCCTCGCGGGCAATCTCGAGTGCCAGTTCCAAGACCGACTCGAGAACGGCGGGCTCGCACCAGGGAAGTCGAGAGCACAAGGCCTTGAGCGCGGCGATCGTCATGGCTATTCCCCTCAAGTGGCGGTCGTGTGCCGGCTATCGCTCACGTTCGCCATGCCTGCGGCGTTAACGATGAAGCGGCGCGACACCGGATCAACGTAGTCGAAACGGGTAGCGGCATAATTGCTCCCCCGTATTTGTTTGTTGATGCTCGCCAGGACAGAGCATCTTTAATGGCGGATTGCCGGGCGGCGGGTGAACGTGGCGGCTGATAGCGTCGCGACTGCCGACGCCTCGACAGGCTCAGCGGCGCTGAGCCCGTCGAGTGTGCCGTAAGGAGGAGGCAGCGAAAACGTCGGCCTCTGACGACGTGTCAGAGCTACGATCTCGCGCGAGCGCGAAGCCCGCCGCTGACCGCTTGATTACCGGACCCCCGCCAGTTGCTTCTGGTCCTCCACCTGCGTCTCGATCTGGACACGGCGCGGCTTGACGCTTTCTTTCAGGGGCAGCGTCAAGCGCAGCATCCCGTGCCGATGCGAAGCGGTCAGCCTCTCGAGGTCGAGGAACTGCGGGATCAGCAGAGTCTGTTCGTAGCGCGAGACGTTCTTGTCGTTCCCTTCGATCGGAGACTCGGCGCGAATCGTGAGGTTATTGCCCGCGACCTCCAAGGACACGTCCTTCGGATCGATGCCAGGCATCGGAACGTCGACGCGCCAGCCGTCATCCGTTGCGTTCACTTGGAACGATGGCGATGAAGCGGCGGCCGTGCGGGTCGGCAGATCGCTCCAGAACTGGTTGAAGAGACGATCCACGTCGCGCTGGAAACTGAACACGTCATCGAACGAATTCCAACGGGTGAACATCGCAAACCTCCTTGCTTAACAAAACCTCCGAGAATTTATATACGACATGCTTGTTTATCTGTCAAGTATGTTTAGTGTCAAACACTCAATACTCAATACTGCGAGCCGCTGCCACTAAATGACTCATAATCAGTCATTTATGAGATTGAGACTGGAGCAGTGCCAAGTGGCTATCACCATCGGCGACCGGGGTGGGACCAGTGATCACTGAAGGATGCGAAGAGCTCCTCTATCAGCTCGTCGAAGAATGACGGTCGCGTGACTGTCACGAAGCTTCTGGGAACACCGAAGGAAGAGCGGCGAAAGCCCACGAGCGGTTCGACAAACGGGCTCGTGACGATCACCTCTCTAATCACGACCGGGTGGTTACGAGACGCTCGCCGTTGGTCGTACCGGCGACGACGTTCCGGATCGACAAGGGTCTCGTACGCTTCGCGAGCGCGCTGGAATTCGACTGGTGAGGAGCCAGCGCCGACATCCGGATGGTAGCGCCGCGCCAATGCTCGAAAGGCGCTCCGGATCATCTCCGCGTCAGCATCCTCGGCGATACCGAGCACAACGTAGTAATCCATCGTGCTTCTCGAAGATAACGGTCGTGGGACTGGATCAACATTTAGCACTCCGCCGCGGATACTCGCAACTGCGCCCTGGTCAGCGATTGCTTTCCGGCGTTCGGGGGGCCTCCGGAGGAGACGTTGGGCCGCGGAGCGCCTGGCGGTCGCAGGGTCGCCGGAGTACTTCGCGTCGCACCCCAAGCCGAATGCGCCGCATGATCTTCCTAACCACCGATGCATCAACCTGCGCGGCGGCTCACCGACCCCTACCGCTGAGTTTGAGAAACGGTGAAGTCCTCGTCGTTGAAGTGAGCGGACCGTTGATCGTAGACAACGCGGACCTCACGATTCGCGCCGCCATCGATGGCCAGGGTCTCACGTTTTCCTTTGAAGAGCACCTTGCGCCGCAGATCGCGAGCGGCGCGCTAGTGCGTGTGCTTGGGGATTGGTGCGCCGTTCGCTGGGTACTTTCTCTACTATCCGAGTCGGCGGCAGCAGTCCGCGGCGCTCACGGCGCTGATCGACACGCTTCGCTTGGACCATAGAAGGTAGCGGTTCTTTCGTGAACGAGGCATCCGCCGAACTGGGTGAATCGGCGAAGGTTGCGCGGCTAGGTCAGCGTCCACTTCTGAGGAAGGCGAGAGCTCGAAGGGATTCGATTGACGCGGGCTGCCGTTCTCGGGCGCGATCTGCGTGCAGCGGTCCTTCGAACCGTTGCCTTCCTCGTGCTCTCGAGCATCGTCATCAACGTCGAACCGCGCCGACGAGCCTAGCCGCCATAAAGAGCCAGTACTGCGTCACGGCTCTCGAGCCGTTTGGGCCATCGGGCGTTGTGCACCCGTACCCAATCAGCACAAACCGGCCGGCCCAGGGCCGCTTGTCCTCCCGAAGCGCAGGCATGCCGGTGTGCCGCGAAGGCAACGGCTCAGGTCGGCACCTGCCCGGCGCGCAACAGGGGGCGGTAGCGCAGGTTGAGCAGCGCATAGCAGATCATCGTCGCCGTGATGCCCACCAGCATGGCCTCGAGCCCGAGCGGCAACATCAGCACGAGTGCCGTCAGGGCAAACACGGCGGCGGTGTTGGACAGCAGGTAAGGCCGCAGCTCGGCGACCTCTATGTAGTAGCCGTACTGCTTGCCCAGGAAGAACAGCACCGTGCCGGCGGCGGCCAGTTGACGGAAGTCGCCCGGGTCGAGGTCGCGCAAGATCGCATGCCGAATCAGCGAGGCCAGGATCGCCAGACCAACGAACAGGAAGAAGTGCGAGTAGAGAATCGAGTGCCCGGTCGTAGATCTGCGCTGTTCCAGCAGATAGAAGCTGTCGTAGTAGACCCACCAGATGACCGACACCATGACGAATCCGTTGACGGCGGCAATAACGTTGGACGGGTTCCAGGCGATGTCCGCCAGTGCCGCGGAGATGCTGATCACCGATTCGCCCAGCATGATGATGGTCAGCAGGCCGACCCGCTCGACCAGGTGCGGCGTGTGCGCCGGTACGACATGTAACCGCCGGTTCAGCAGCACCAGAGCGGCCATGTCGAACACGATCCCGGCATAGAAGACCAGGTAGCTCCAGGGTGGCGCCAACAGGATCGAGGAAAGGCTGATTGCCGCGCCGACAACGAACACGGTGCCCACCTGCGTCGCGACGCCACCCCGGTCGTGGTGCTTGCGCTTGGAGACGAAGTACATCGCGGCGATGATCAGCCGCGCCCCGCAGTAGCAGGCCACGGCCAGCGCGTAATCGTAATGGTCCTGGGCGCCGGCCGAGATCTGCGCCGAGATCACGATCAGCAGGAACATGATCAGCAGGGTCGACAGCCGGTGCTGGCGGCTGTCGGTGTCGAAGCGATTGGCGTAGATCGTGTGGCCCGCCCAGATCCACCACAGCGGCAGGAACACCAGCACGAAGTGCAGGAACTGCTGCGGCGCGATGTGGCCGTCGTGCGTCTCGCTCAGGATCTCGCCGGCGTCGCGCAGGGCGACGACGATAATCAGGTCGAAGAACAGCTCCAGCCAGGTCGCGCGCCGGTGCGGGTCGAAATATCTCAGGTCCTTCATGGGGCCATCGTATGCCTTCGAGCCCAGCATGCGGGTGCCGAGGCCGCCTGCGGCGCGCCCGGCAGCCTTCCCGGCGGCCCTGAAGGGCGAGGACATACAGCGTGCGGTAACGGCGGCAGAGGTCGCGCACGCGACGGATGACGTCATGGTCTGGAATCAGGACGCCGAGGTTGATGCTGATCGAGGCAGATCCTCCGGTTGATACGTTCGAAGTATCGATCGCCCTAGATCTGGAAATGCCGAGGTCCGGATAGATCAAGCGGTCGGGGTGCGAAATCGCAACGCCGGGACCGAGGGTGCGATCGGTTTACGCGTTTTGCACTGTGGCGACCCATAGGTGCCTTGGCCGACCTGGGCCCGTCTCAGTGTCGCCGATCCGTGAGCCCTCCGGACAGGCCGAGCGGCGTCGTGTCCCTTCAGTTCAACGCGGAGGGTCCGGGTCGTACTCAGGTTGGCGTCGCACATGCTTCCGTTTCGGTGTGTCCAACCCAATCGACGCGAAGAAGCTGAGGTGTCGGCGTCGCTTCCTGCGGTACTTTCCCCACGGTTTTGGCGACGAGCGATACCTCGCGTGGGAACGCGACTACAAAGCTGAGGCGCACGCGCGATGGAAGGCGAAGCTCTCTGGGAGGAGATTCGCTGAGTTTCTGGCGGCGGGACAGTATGACGAGGTTGCCGTTGAGGCGCTACGCATCGAAGCACGAACCAACCTCTTGTTCTCGTTTGAGAAGATGGCGTTGCGCGACGCGGTGAGGACCGCGTCCGGCGCGCGGCGCTTCGCCGAAGGGTTGTACGCGTGGCTGCACGGGCGTGGTTCGATGCAAGCCAGATTCGACGCCTGGTGCGAGGCGATTGCCGAGTTGCCGCGGCGACAGACGCGCGTCCTCACCTGGCCCGTCGTCACCGTCTTTGGCTTCTTGGCGCAACCCGACCGCCACATGTTCCTGAAGCCGAATGTCACGCGGCTGGCGGCGGTTCGGTACGGCTTCGATTTTCATTACCGGTCGCGGCCGAACTGGGCGACGTATGCAGAGTTGCTGGATCTCGCGGCGTTGGTCCGGCTCGACCAACGCGATCTCGGTCCGCGTGATTTCATCGACGCCCAGTCTTTTTTATGGGTGCAAGGCTCTGAGGAATATCAAGGCCGGAGCTTCCGGTCCCTGCAGACGACGAGCGTGACCGCCCTTCAGGAGCGAGCATGGTGATATCGGCCGGTTTCGGCCGCCATACGCCAGCGCGATCACACGCCGAAGACGGATGGGCATCGCGTGGCGCATTGACCGGCGGCCGTCCTTGTTGAAGTGGGCAAAAGATTTGGCGTTCGCGTCGCATCTGCGCAGCGAGCCATTCGGCCCAGTGCTCCAGGAGACGTCGTCGTAATGACCGGTGTATTTGGTTGGTCCGCTAAAGCGTCGTAAACGATCTCCATCGGGTCAGGGCGACCTCCAATAGCGGGAAGTCGGATTCGCCGCCACGCCGCCGCGGCGCATCAGATCGAGCGCGCCAGAATGTCCAACCCTCTCGCGGCGGTCCGCTTGTCGATCGCCAGCGACGGCAGCAGCATCACCGCCGATCCTTCGGTCGACACGAGCAGCCCGTTGCGGCGGCACTTATCGTGGATGGCGTCCGCGTAGTCCTCGTCGCCGACATCGATGCCGATCGCCAGGCCCTGAATGCGAACCGCCGCCGGCCGGTCGAACTCGAGTTGCAGCAAGCGGACGCGGAAATACTCGCTCATCTCGGCCACGCCGGCGAGCAGCCGCGGCCGGTTCGCCTTGAGGTCGCGCAGGGTCGCGATCGCCGCGGCGACGCTGCGCGGGTGCCAGCCATAGGTCGAGTAAAAGGTCCCGTCGTTCTCCTCCATCGACGTCGCGATCGGCGCGGTGGCGATTACCGCGCCAATCGGTGCCAGCCCGCCGCTCATCGCTTTCGCGACGCACAGCATGTCGGGGTCGAGGTCGAAGTGCTCGCACGCGAACAGCCGACCGGTCCGGCCGAATCCGCACGCGACTTCATCGGCGATGAACAGCGTGCCGTACCGGCGGCAGAGGTCACTTACCCGCCGGATGGCGTCTTTCTCGGGAATCAGGACGCCGAGATTGATGCTGATCGGCTCCATGACGAATGCGGCGACGTCGCGCCGCTTCAACCGCTGCTCGATCCGGCCGAGCGCCTTCGCGTCAAGGGGCGGGGCGATCTTGCCGCAGTGCGGCAGCAGGTTCTTTATCTGCTCGCGGTTGTCGGACGCGCCGATGCTCAACCCGGCGAGCGAGTTGCCGTGGTAGCTGCCTTCGAGTGACAGGAAACCGCGGCGCCCGGTGTGGATCATCGCCGCCTGCAGCGCGAGGTCGACCGCCTCGGATCCACCGGTCGCGCGGAAGCAGGTGGTCAACGGACGGGGGGTCAGCGAGGCGAGCAGCCGCGCCAGCTCCGTCCACGGCGCATACAAGTACCCGGGATAGACGTAGTCGGGCCCCTTGAAGCGTCCGATCGCTTTCGCGATCGCCGCGGGGCGCCACCCGAAATTCCCGACGCACCAGCCCATCACGAAGTCGATGTACTTCCTGCCGCGCGAGTCGGTGACGATGCTGCCATTCGTGGCGGCAACCTGCAGTTCTGCAGGCTCCTCTCTGGCGAGCGGGTCGCGGCGTCGAGCGGGCATGAACGATCCTTTCCGTGGGCAGCTATGGCGACGGCGGCATGATCGGCGATCAGCGCGTTCTCGTCGTGCGGAAGCCAACGGGATCATCCGCTGCGACTGTCGTCGCGCTTTTCTCGGGCGCAGTCCGAATCGAAGAAGCGAGATGGCCACAAAATCCCCGTTCGCGAATCACTACATCAGGCTGCGCGACCATTCTTTCGGATAGCGCTTCATCGACCTCTGCCCAGCGCCGCCTCTAGAGGTCGATTCCTCGTTCAACGTCAGTATCCTTGTCCAGCTATTGCCTGCGGCTATTGTCAATGACTCCGCGCACACCCGCGTGGAAGCTACCGAGCGTGGAGACGATCAAGAGCCACAGCGACTGTCCCCAAAATTGTCCCTGCCGGCGCCCAAAATCGGGCTTCCAGAGCCAACAGCAGCCAAGTCGGTCGATTGAGGAAGTGATTGAGGCGCGAGGATTTGCGAGGAAAAACGAAGATGGCCGAAATGCTGATCGGCGTTTAGCAAACCGCCGCCTTCGGCCACTCGGCCACCTCACCGCAGACCTGCAAGTATACGTGACACAGGCACTTACATGGAAACGCTCAAATGGCAATTGAGCGAGGGCGACCATCATTCAGACCGCCGCCTTCGACTCTAAGTGCAACCAGACGAGCGCTTTGTGTCGTTCGGTGCTCCTCGTGTCGGGCGCAGTCGTCTTGGGCACACTCCTGGGCACAGTCGGCGGCGTTGTCAGACACTTTGTTCAGAAGACAGAACGAAAACGAGGCAAGGCGACGGTTTCCTTGACCGCCGCCTCGGTTGCTCGAGAAATCAATCAGCTTTGCGCCTGAGGTCCTCTCCATCGTCGCGAGTGCCGCGCTGCTAGAATTCGACCGGTTCCAGGCGCCGATGCCGGACGACCCCACCGATCCTTCGGAACGCGCGCACATTGACCCGGAGTCGACGTTCTCCCTGATCGAACGCGCGCGGGCCGGCGACGAGCAGGCGCTCGAGCGGCTGTTTGCCAGACACCTGGAGCCGTTGCAGCGATGGGCCAGCGGTCGCCTGCCGAAGTGGGCACGAGATCTCGCCGACACCGACGATCTTGTCCAGGACACGCTGCTGAAAACGTTTAAGAGGATCGAAAGCTTCGAGCCGCGGCGAGTGGGTGCGCTGCAGGCATACCTGCGCAACGCCGTGCTCAATCGTCTGCGCGATGAGCTGCGCCGCAAGGGACGCGAGCCGGCGTCAACGAATCTCGACAGCATCGATGTGGAATCTGGCGAGTCGCCACTGGAGGAGGCGATCGGGCGCGAAGCTGTGGAGGCATATGAAGAGGCGCTCGGGCGCCTGAAGCCTGAAGATCGGGAGGCGATCATCGCGCGCGTCGAGTTGGGCTACAGCTATGAAGAGCTGGCTGTCATGCTGGACAAGCCGACCGCGGACGCAGCTCGCAAGGCGGCCGAGCGTGCGCTCGTGCGCCTCGCTGAGGAAATGAAGCGTGGACGCGAGTGAACCTGCCGTCAGCCGTCTCGCCCGCGCGATCCTCGACGCCGAGCCCGTCGATTGGCGGGCGGTTGACTCGACCGCTAATGAGACCGAGCGTCCGCTCTTGGAGCAATTGCGACTTCTCGCGACGCTTGTCGATTTCCATCGGGAGCAGCGCACCAGTGACGAACCGGCACGGCGAGCGAAGACGTGGGGACACCTCCACGTCCTCGAGCCGATTGGCAGCGGCGCATTTGGACGCGTGCACCGCGCGTGGGATGCCCGTCTCGATCGCGAAGTTGCGCTGAAGCTCCTGCCTGCCCGGTCGGACACGGGCGATGCGAGCGCGTCTTCGATCATCGAGGAAGGCCGCCTCCTGGCACGCGTGCGCCATCCGAACGTCGTCACGATCTACGGCGCGGAACGGATCGGCGACACGATCGGCCTCTGGATGGAACGGATCGACGGCGAGACGCTCGAGCAGCGGCTCGCACGGGGATCGGTGCTGAAGGCGTCCGACGCAATTGAGATTGGAATCCAGATCTGTCACGCCGTTTCGGCGGTCCACAAAGCCGGTCTTCTGCACCGTGACATCAAAGCTCAGAACGTGATGTTGGCGAGGGACGGGCGTGCGGTACTGATGGACTTCGGCACCGGCCGGGAACTCGGAGGCGCATCCAGCTCCGGGAGCTCGCTCGCGGGCACTCCCCTCTATCTCGCACCGGAGTTGGTTCGCGGCGGCGATGCGACCATTCAGGCCGACATCTACAGCCTTGGCGTGCTGCTGTATCGGATGGTCACCGGCACGTACCCGGTGTACGCGCGCAGTTTGCCGGATCTGCGTCTCGCCCACGAGCGCCTCGGGCGCGCCGATGATGTCGACTCGCAGCCCGACATGCCGCGTCGGCTGGGGCGCATCGTTCGTCGCGCCATCGACCCGCGGCCAGAGCGCCGCTACGAAAGCGCGGACGCCCTCGGAGCAGCTCTCGTCACGCTCGCACCGCGCGCATCAGTGATTCCGCTGAAATACGCGGTGCTCGCGGCAGCACTGCTCGTCTTCATCGGTCTAGTGTTGGCGGAGGGACCTCTGCGCCACTACAGAGAGCCGCGATCCAGTCAAGCGACGCAGCCCACCGTCCGACCTGTGACGCGCTTCCCCGGGCGCGAGAGCCAGCCCGCCTTGTCACCCGACGGCAGCCAAGTCGCTTTCGTCTGGGAAGGCGTCGAGCAGAATAATCCTGACATATACGTGAAATCGATCGACACCGGTGAGCCGCTGAGGTTGACCGCCAACGCTGCCCCTGACCTCAATCCGGTTTGGTCGCCCGACGGCCGGTATATCGCCTTTACGCGTGAGGGTGAGGCAGGTGGCATTTATCTGATCCCCGTGGTGGGCGGGGCTGAACGAAAGCTGGGCGAGATCTTTCCGACGTACTCCAGGGGCACCTTCCCTCAGTTTGGCGGGGATACTCTGAGCTACTCACCAGACGGGAAATACCTCGCTGTCGCAGACAAGATTTCGGAGAGGGAACCCTTCAGCATCTTCCTGCTCGCGGTCGAGACGGGCGAAAAGCGACGACTGACCTCCCCGCCCGCGGCGTCGGTAGGCGACGACGCTCCGGCCTTCTCTCCCGATGGGAGCACGATCGCATTCGCGCGCCTGGTGGCGGGCGGCAAAGAGGTTTACCTTGTGCGCACAGCGGGCGGCGAACCGAGACAACTGACATTCGAACACACCGTCAGGCCGGGCTCGTTCACGGACGGTCTGGCCTGGACACCGGATGGCCGTGAAATCGTGTTCGCATCGAATCGGAGTGGGAGCTTCCATTTGTGGCGAGTTCCTGTTGCCGGCGGCGCTGTCACAAAGATAAACGTGTACGCTCAAAATCTTTCCCGGCCGGCGATCTCTCGTCATGGAAGCCGGCTGGTCTGGATTGAAACGTCATTTGACACGAACATCTGGCGCATGGGGGTCCCAGGCCCTGCGGGTCCACATGCCGCGCCGACGCCGTTGATCGCGTCGACAGCCGTCGACGGCAGCCCTCAGTACTCGCCAGACGGAGAGCGCATCGTGTTTGGCTCCAACCGCTCAGGAACCACCGAGGTTTGGGTTTCTGACCGTGAGGGGAGAAACCCGGTGCCCTTGACGAACATGGGCGGCCCGCATACCGGGACGCCGCGCTGGTCGCCTGACGGACGCGAGATCGCTTTCGATTCTATGGTGGGGTCGAATCGGGACATCTATGTCGTCAGCTCCAACGGAGGAATGCCCCGCCGCCTCACGACGGAGGCCGGGGAAGATTTGTGTCCGAGCTGGTCACGCGATGGGCGGTGGGTCTATTTCGGGTCCAGCCGGAGCGGCAGCTTGCAAATCTGGAAGATACCGCCAACTGGCGGGCCGGCGGTGCAGGTCACGACACAAGGAGGCCTTGAGGGGTTCGAGTCGCCTGACGGGAGACATTTCTATTACGCCAAAGGCCGCGAAGTTGCCGGCCTCTGGCGAATTCCGGTGGACGGCGGCGGTGAGAGTCCCGTGATCGACTATCACGCAGCCGGATTGTGGCGCTCCTGGTCGGTGACCCAGAAGGGCATCTATTTCGTCACCGCGGAGGTGGCAGCGCGTCCTGTCATCGAGTTCTTCAGCTTCGCTGCCGGCGATGTTACGCGGGTCGCGGTCCTCGAGCGGCCGATTCCCCCCAGGCTTTGGGGGCTGGACGTTTCCCCCGATCGCCGGTGGATTCTTTACACTCAAATAGATCAGAACAGCGGCGACATCATGGTGATGGACGACTTTCGCTGAAGGTGTCGTGTGCCAGGGAGATCACGGAACCGCTGGGAACGCTGACACCTGCCTGAAGGCCTTCGACTGAGAGCATCACGTCCACTGTCGCGCTGACCCCGGGACCGACATGAATTCCATTGCGTGTCTGCCCGCGATGACAGCGGCGGTGCTGCTGGCCGTCTGCGCTCGCGAAACGCTGCCTCCCGCGCCCGCGGCTGCGCGCATGATCTGCAGCACGAGAACCGCAAACAGCGACACACGCGCCGGGCACAACCTGTTCATCACTGCGAGCGCCGACCACCAACCTCCACCGCGAGTCGGCGCGAGGTGACGTCGGGATTCCAGGTCAGTCCGTCGGCGATGCACCGAGCACCTGCCCGGATGAGCTGCATTGGCGCCGCGTCCGAACTTGACCGCGCAAGCGTTTACTTCCTCAGAGGAGGAGTCATGACACGATCTCTGACGCTCTGCCTGCTTGCGTGGTTCGTGGCGGCTGGAGGCTCTTCAACGCAAAGCACAGACATATACGGCGACTGGTCCGCGCCTATCAATGTCGAATCGTTGAACACCGAATATAACGACATGTACGCTGTTCTCTCGAAGGATGAATTGACGGTTTATTTCACGTCCGACCGTCCCGATCCGAACGGCGTCGGCGCAGACGACCTGTGGGTTGCCACACGGGACTGGGTCGATGCGCCATGGGGACCCGCTCAGAATATGGGCGAGGCGATCAATTCCTCGGCTGCCGACTCGCTCCCAATGCTTTCATACGACGAGCACGTAATGTTCTTCCACAGCACTCGTCCGGGCGGCTGCGGGACTGGTGACATCTGGATGACCCGACGCCACAACAGGCGGTCGCAGGAATGGGACCCGCCAATAAATCTCGGATGTGTGGTCAACACAGCGGCGACCGAAATCGCGCCGGCATTCTTCGAGAACCCTGAAAGCGGGCAAGTCACGCTGTTCTATGGGAGCAATCGTCCTGGCTCGCGGGGCTTCGACGTCTACGCAAGCCCAGTCGGTGAGGACCGGTACTTCGGGCCGGGAGTGCTGGTGCCGGAATTCAGCAGCGCCGGGCGCGACACACGGATTTTCATAAGGAAAGACGGCCTGGAGGCATTCATCACATCGGACCGGACGGGCGGGCAGGGGCTTATCGACATCTGGACGTCGACGCGGGACACACTCTCCGACATCTGGTCAACGCCCGTTGATCTTTCCAGTCCCGTGAACAGCGCCTCCGACGATGGCTCTCCCTGGCTTTCACGGGACGGAACGACGCTGTATTTCTTCTCAACGCGTGCCCTCGGTTATGGGCAGAGGGACATCTGGTACACAACCAGAGCCAAGATCCGCGAGGAGAACAGCACTCAGACGACGATCGGCCGATTCTGGAACCGGGTGCTTGCGCCCCTGGCTGGGGCAACTCACTGAGTTGATCGCCTGTGACAGTTGCTACCAGCGGCGACAACCGACGGCATCAACGCCGCTGTGCCCGAAAGTGTGCCCGGACGCAGTCCGACACGGGTCCAGCAGCACACAACGGCAACAAAGCTCGTACGCAAAAACAGGCCTGAAACTCGCTCGTTCAGGCCTGTTCTTCGTACTCGGGTGACCTTAGCAAACCGCCGCCTTCGGCCACTCGGCCACCTCACCGCAGACGCTAAGTGTACGTGAAATCAGGACTTGCCGGATCCAACTTTTCTTTCGGACCTACAACGGTTCTTCAAACCGCCGCCATCGTTCAATTCGACTGGAAAATCGCCAAGTGTGCAATCTCAGACCCATCAACTATGGGCACACTTGCGGAGAGGGGGCGAGAACCCGAAGCGCGCTGATGGCGCGTGTTGTGCGTCGTGGCGGTTTCGGAGAGGTATCTCACTCGGGGTACAGAGGGACGGAACGCAGAGGATTCTCCCAAAGGCCGAGTTCCCTCGAAGGACCGTGGGGCTCTATCCCATGGAAGCTCACGACCACGCCGTTGATGATTGTTTCGATCGTCGTCGTAAGCGTCTTGCTTGGATCGCTGAGGTCGGGCAACGTATCCGGGAACGGTCCGCTCACGCAGAACCTGATGCCGCTGCCGCGGGTCGCCGGCTGGCCAGGCGGAATGCCCCGTGGATCGTGCGGGCCATTGCGAAACCAACCGGCCGGGTTCACGCGGGCGACGATCGCGAAGTCGAGCGCCACAGTCCCGCGGCCGGCGATTGCCACCTTCCTGCCCTCCACGAGCTCCCACTCCTTATCAAGCGGCTCCAGAAGCGAAAAGCCTGCGAGTCTTCCGGGAAGCTCGAACCCCACACCCATGACGCGCGGCCAGTCGGCGTCGTCGGCGCGCGGAATCGACGTGTTGGCTGAGTAGAAACACACCACTCGCAGGCCGGTGTCTTGAGCACCCCACATGATCTTGATCGGCGCATCCGTACCCGCTGACGGACTGGACACGAAAGCCGTCGCGAGCGTGGGATCCATGACCCCACGAACGATGTGGGCAGATACGCCTGCCACCGAGGCAACGCAGATTGCGCCGAACAGGGCGACGAGCGTACGGCGGGATCGGATCAATCGCGGCAGTCGAACTCGTTCGGTTATCACACGAAGCTCCCTTCGGGCGCGATGGGCGGCGCCCGCGCAGCAGGCCAGGAATGTCGGCGCGTGCCATTACTTATGGCGAAAAGGCGCGGGGAACCTCCTCACGCACCCGTCGTTTTTCAGACGGCGCAGAGGAAGTTTCCGTCACTCGCGAAGGGAGGCGACCGTGGGTGGGAACGCGGTTCCGCTTCGGTTGTCGAGAGTCCGAAGTCAAGTACGCGCGCATCAACTTGACCTGCGCGAGCCCGAACACGGATCGATCTCGGGCGCGCGCATAACGTCGTCAATCACGAAGGACCAGTTTCGCTACAGCCGTATAGCGAAGGGTGCGAGCGCGTTCACCGTCCCACGTTCAACCTCGCGCCCACCATGACACGACGCGGGTAAGCGAACACGGTGGGCTGTCCGAAAGTCGGGCTGAAGAGGTTGTCGGTGGCCAACGCCTCCTCTGCCGTGTCGTTGAGCACGTTGAGCACGTCCACTAGCAGTTCGAGCCGCACTACGCCGCCAACGCGGAAGGGCTTCGCCACGCGCAGGTCGAGCAGCGATTGCGACGAGAGGCGGCGCGAGCCAGGCGGTTCGAGCAGGATGCGCTGATCCCCCTGCGGCAGCGACACCCGCGCGCTCGCCGCCCACGGCTTGCCGGTGAAGTGCTGAAAATTCGCCGCGACGACGAGGCCGGTCCTGGGGACATCGACGCTGCCCATGATCCGGAAAATGTGCGGGCGATCGTTGGCGAGCCGGCCGCGCGCGTTGGTGAGATTGTTCGGATCCTGCCCGAAGGTGCCGCTCGACGTCAGGGTGCTGAGCTGCTCACCTGCTGCAGCGGTCCCGCTGGACACCTGCAGGCCCTCGGCCCGCGAGAACGTGTACGAGCCGAACGCTTGCCAGCCGCGTGACCGGCGCTTTTCGATCGTCGCGACAAGGCCGTGGTAGGTCAGCGAGTATCCGTCCGGATTCGTCAGGAGGAAGCGACGATCGGCCGGCGCATTCACGAGGACGAGCACCGGCACGGTGCTGCCATCGGGCAGGGGCCGCGTCTGCTGACTGTATCGACCCCCGACTTCTTCATATCCGATGTAGTCGGCGCCCTCCTTGCGTACGTACGCCATCGTCACCGCAAGCTGCCCCGGGATCTCGCGATCGACCCCGACCGAGTACTCGTCCGAGTACGGGGCGCGAATTTCAGGATCCAGCCGGAGCTGGGTACGGGAATCGAGCACCGAGACGATCCTCGTATAGCCTCCAGTCGCCGGATCGAATGCGGCCGTCGTGACGGGCGTCACCCCGGGGTGGAAGTTACCGTATTCGCCGGTCAGCACGCCTTGACTGAACCGGCCGTAACTCGCGCGCAGCACGGTCCGGCCGTCGGCGCTCAGCTTCATGGTGAGCCCCAGGCGGGGCGACAGGATGTTCCAGGTGTAGAGCGTCCCGAGGCCGGCGACGATTGCCTCGGTGTGTTGTCCTCGAGAATCGACCGCGTGTAGGTCCTGGCTGATAGCGCGGCTGTGGTCGAAACGTACACCGAGATTGAGTGTGAGCCGGTCCCCTACGGTCGTCGCGTCGCTTGCGAATGCCGAGGTGGTCATCGACGAGCCGCCATCAGGGGAGGGCTCGCGCGACATGGACTGAAACGGCTGTCCGAGATTGTCGGAGAACCGGGTTCCGGTCGGAATGATCGTGGTGTGCTGGGCCTCGCCCCATTCGAACGCCCCGCCGAACTTCCACTGATGGTCGGCACCGAACAAGCCGGTCTCGTAGTGAGTGAGCGTCGCCTTGACCGTCGTCCGGGAATACGTCCGCGCGCCGAACGTCTGTGGAGCGCCAGTCGTGACGCCGGTGACGCGGTCGGTGTGGCTTGCCGTCGTCACATCGCCAGTGCTCGGCGGTCGCTCTTCGTTGACCACGAATCGTCCCACCCGCGCATCCCACAGCGTGTTGGGAGACAGCGTGTGCGTGAGATGGCCGAAAGTTATCGCGGGCACCGAGGCGCGATTGCGAGTAGTCGCTTCGAACGGCGTCGTGAGTGTCGGGGGGATCGGGTTGACCCAGAATTCCTCGTGAAAGCTCTGCATCAATTGCATGTCCGGCGTGAGCTGCCACGTCAGCTTCGCGAACACCTTGTCCTGCTCGTAGGTTCTGGGAGACGTCGGGTCGACGCCGGGTTGACTGTCGTAGTCGCGCAAGTACTGATACCCGCCGAAGAACCAGAGCCGCTCGCGCACGGCGGGTCCGCCGAGATTGGTGGTGACATCACGGTACCTGTCGCGCGTATAGCCACTCGGGGGCTGGCTGCCGCCCGGGACCGGGAGCACGATCGGCTGGCTGGTCAGACCGGCCGTTTGCGCATAGTACGAGGCGTCGTACTCGAATCTCTCGCCGCCGCGACGGGTGACGACATTGATCACCGCGCCCTGCACGTTGCCGAACTCGGCGGACGCTCCGACGGACTGAACCTGTACTTCCTGAATGAAGTCGACGCCGGGCTCGGCGCGGGCAAGCCCGCTGCAGGGGCACGTGAAGTTCGTGCCATCGATGAGGAACTGGTTCTCGTTAACGCCGGAACCGAGCGCCGACACGCTGGTCACCGACACCGTGCTGGTCGTGCCGCTGGCGGGCGAGGTGGGTGAGATTCCCGGAGTCGCCCTGATGAAGTCGAACATGCTGAACCGGCCGGTTGGAATGGTTCTGAGGTACTCGGGCCCGAATCTCGTCTCGAATCCACTACCCCTAGCCTCGATCCGGGAGCCGGCACCCTGCACCGTAATCGATTCGGCCACCCCTGCCAATTCCAGGATGACGGTTCTCTCGATGGTTCCGCCGACGCCAATGCGAACCTCCTCTTCGTGATACGTCGCAAATCCCCCCAGCTCGACCTCGAGGACGTACGATCCGGGGGGCAGCGCGGGAAACCTCAACTGTCCTTTCTCGTTGGTCGTGGTCGTCAGCTCGCGCTGGATGAGCGCCGGCGACGTGACGCGGACGAGAGCGCCAGCCAGCAGGCCGCCCTGTCCATCCTTGACGCTGCCGACGAGCACGCCGGTCAACCCCTGAGCGAAGACGACTCGCGGAAGCAGGATGCAGGCTGTGACGAGCACAGACAGGCGTTGTGGTCGAGTCATGGCGGCCCTCACCCGCTAGAAGCGCAAAGCGAGCGCGCGGTCCCTCACGAAGGGGGTTCGGGGGACGACGTTTTCCGGCATGAAGCGAGTGAGCGCAGCGAGCGAGCCTGGCGAGCGGCGCGGGGCGCAGGGGCCCCCGCGAGCGAGCCAGTAAGGGGGTCCGGGGGACGAAGTCCCCCGGTTGATCAAGACCCTGTGCGGTACCGGGCGAGGTCCTGCTCGTAGCGCTGCCGGAGCCGCTCGAGGAGAGCGGTGAATTCAGGATCGCGTCGAACGGGATTGAGCAGGGGGTCCTGCTTCACCCACGAATAGCACGAGAACCCGGTATCGGCAGCCTGCTGGAGCCATTTCACGCTTGCAGCGGCGTCTCCGAGCTGCGCCCACGCGGCGCCGAGGCTATAGGCAACGTGGTGGTCCATGTATGGCCCCGCCTCGATGACGAGGACACGGGCGCGGGCGGCGGCGTGATCGCCGCCGGCCGCCTCGACCCCTGCAAGGGCGGCTTGCGAACGGACGTCGGGGCGGCCCGCTCGCTTCACGAATGCCAGCGTCGCGCGGGCCGCATCGACTTCGCCAGCATAGAACTGCGCCAACCCGAGGTAGTTGTGGATGACCGGCGCATCTGATCCGCGCGCGAGCAGCGCCGCGGCCTGTTCGCGCGCGTGGGCGTAGGAACCGGTAAAGAGGCTCGCTGTCAATTCGAGTCTGGCAATCTCGACGTTTCCAAGCGGATTCAGGCGGTAGGCCGCCCTCGCCTCCTCGGCCATGCGATCGAAGAGGCCCAGGTGGAAGAACGCGCGCATTCGCACGACGTGCCCGAGCTCCAGCGTCGGGTCGATCGCCAGCGCACGAGTGGCATCCGCTATCACGACAGGCCAGTTGAAGGCACCGTGCAGCGTTCCCGCGGCGCTTGCCATCGCAAGCGTCGCCTCGGCGAGTGATGGATCGGCAGCCAGTGCGGCCTTCGCGTCGCGTTCGGCGCGCGCACCCCATTCGGACGCCTCTGCCTCGTAGGCATAACGGATGCCGAACCAGGCAGACGCGATCGCGCGTCCGGCGCGCGCCAGCGCGTACTCAGGATCAATCTCGAGCGCGCGATCGAAGTCGGCGATCGCCGCTTTCATGCGCTTTTCCGAATAATTGACGAACGAGGCACGACCGCGCAGGTAGAGTTCGTAGGCTTCCGCGTTGTCCGTATAACGGCGCCGAACGCGGGCGCGCTCGGCATCGGTCAGTTCCAGCCGCAACGCGCCGACCACCTCGTCGGCAAGCGTGTCCTGCAGATTCGTGAACGCGCTTCGAAGCACATCGTAGCTTCGCGCCCAGGTCACCGCGCCGTCAGAGCTTTGAACGAGCTGAAGGGTGATGCGGTACGTGTCTGCGTTCCGCTGAATGGTGCCGAACAGCACGTATCCGACGTCGAGCGCCTTGGCAACGGTTGCCGTATCCGCGGGCTTGTCTGCGTAGCTGATGACCGCTGCGGTCGGGCGAAGCCTGATCCCGTGAACGCCAGCGAGTCGGGTGATGATCGAGTCTGCGATGCCGACGCCGAGATACTCATCCTCACGGATCGCGTCGCCCACCATACGCAGCGGGAGAACCGCTAACTGGACCGTTGCCGATGGAGCAGGTGCGACGACGCGCGGTGCCGGCTTCGTAAGGAACAGCGCGGCACCCAGTGTCAACAGCACCGCGAGGAGGACGCCGACAGCGGCCAGGCGGTGTTCCGATCTCAGCTTGCGGAACCAACCAGACCGCCGCGCGGTCAGCGCGCTAGCGGCAGTGCGCCTCAGCTCATCGAGGAGTTCGGTCGCGGAGGCCCACCGATCGTCGGGACTTTTCGCCAGGCATCGCCCGATGATCCCTTCGACGCCGTTCGGCAGCGACGGGACGAGCGCTCCGAGCGGGGTCGGCTCCTGTGCCAAGATGGCAGTCATCAGGCTCGCGCCGCTTCGCCCTTCGAAAGCTTTCTTCCCGCTGAGCATTTCGTAGAGCACGCAACCGAAGGCGAACAGATCCGTGCGCGCGTCCGTTGGCAGCCCCTCGAGTTGCTCCGGGGCCATGTAGTGCACGGTGCCGACGATCGTGCCGGGCGTCGTCAGCTCGGAGTCGAGCGTCAGCGACGCTCCCGGCGCCGGCGAAGCGGTCGTCTTCGCAATGCCGAAGTCGACCAGCTTCGCGCCAGCGGACGTCAACATGACATTCCGCGGTTTCAGATCCCGGTGGACGATGCCGGCTCGATGCGCAGTGTCGAGTGCAGAGGCGATCTGAATGGCCCACCCGAGCGCCTCGTCGACCGGGAGCGGTCCCTTCGCAAGCCTGTCCGCGAGCGTCTCGCCATCCAGAAACTCCATGACGAGGTAAGGCACCGGACCCTGGCCTGACGGCGCGCGGTAGGTACCAATGTCGTGGAGCGTGCAGATGTGCGGATGGCTCAGTCGGGCAACGACGCGCGCTTCCCGCTCGAAACGCTCGCGCGCGGGTTCGTCGGCGGCGATGTGTGACAGCAGCACCTTGATCGCGACTGTCCGCCCCAGTCGGCTGTCGCGAGCGCGGTAGACCTCGCCCATGCCGCCGCCGCCGATACGCGATTCCAGGCGGTACGGACCGAATTCCGCACCTGACAGATCCTCGGCCGGCCATTCCGCCACAGTCGCGACGCACGCCGTTTCGAGAAAGTCGTCGGCGCGCTCGTGCGCGTCGACCAGCGTCGATACGCGGCGGTGGAAACCCTCGTCCCCGAGGCATGCATCCGCCACGAACTGTCTGCGCTGGCTGGCAGGCAACGCGACGGCTCGATCGAAAGCAGCTCGGACACGCCGCCACTCTTCAGGACGCAGGGGGGTCATGACAGCTGGTTACGAAGGAAGCGATCTTAATCCAACTCCATTCGAGGGCCGAGGCGGGACGTCGACGTCACGAGGGATTCGCATTGTCGCGCGTCAACGGGGCGGGATCCGCGCCGCGGACGGCTCGCTCTCAACGACGTGGAGCGAGTTCAGCAGTCTGGAGAAACTTGCCCGGTTGCGTTCGAACGCATGTGGACTGTTGGCGCTGATATCCACCAGCGCGACCCGTCCCGAGGCGAGAACCGCGACTCGCAGATGCTCACGCGGAGCTCCTCCGTTGAAATTCTTGAACGAGGCGGCAATCGCCGCCTCTGCCCCTTTCACTTTCAGCGACGAGAAAGTCGGCTGGTCGAGCCGCTTGTCCTCCTGATAGGGCGCCGAGATCCAGTCGCGAAACAGCGTGCGCCGGAATTCGCCGGCAAGATCGCCGTGAAATGGTCGAAAGGGATACACGTGAATGACCCCGTCCAGGCTGTCCGCAATCCATGACTGTCCGTCCCCGTTGCCCCGGCTGAAGCCGCTCGGCCTGTCGTACTGCAGCGCCGGCGTTGTGCCTCCGGTCTGAGCGTCGGACGCCGACAACGCTGGAAGGGTCAGCACGATTAACAGGCAGGCACGGAGGCACATCTCACCCGCTTACAGCGAAAACCGACACGGAATCCCCTCATGCTTGTGGCGACGGGCGTGAGGCGAACGTGGCGCGAGGGTCCGTGTTGTTGCGGACCGACCGCCTTCCGACTAGGAGGACGGGGGCGTCATCCGATCATAAAGCCAGGCTTTGGCGGCAGCCCAGTCGCGTTCGACGGTGGCGCGGGACACATCGAGCGCTTCAGCAGCCTCGTCGATGGTAAGCCCCGCGAAGAACTTGAGCTCGACGACACGGCACAGCCGCTCGTCCAGCGACGCCAGCTCCTCGAGCGCCTGATCGAGCGCCAGTACGTCGACGATGTTCGGCGCAGAGACCGGCGACGCCGCTTCGAGGGTGACCATCGTCAGACCGCCACCTCGCTTTTCGGCCTGAGATCGCCGGGCCTGATCGACCAGGATCTGACGCATCAGCCGCGCGGCAATTGCGAAGAAATGCGTGCGATTCTCGAGAGTCAGCCGGTTGAGATCGACGAGGCGCAGGTACGTTTCATGAACGAGCGCCGTGGTCTGGAGCGAGCACTCGGCGCGCTCCCCGCGCAGACGCGCGCCGGCAACGCCCCGGAGTTCCCGATAGACCAGGGGAATCAACGCGTCGAGCGCCGCCTTGTCACCCTGCCTCCATTTGATCAAGAGACCGGTGACGTCCTGGTCAGCTCTATTCTGATCGTCGTTGAGGATCGTCATCGCGCGTGCAGCCCGTTGCGTTACACCTCTTTGAGCCGTCCCGAAGCGTACTTATGGAGAAGACTGGAGATCAATGTCTGGTAGGGTAAACCCTGCTCCAGCGCTCGCTTCTGAATCGCCTCCAGGTCCTTGCTCGAAAGTCTAATGTTCAGGCGGCGGTCCTTGCGGAACGTGGCCTTGGCATAGCGCGAATACCGAGCCCGCTCGCGCTTGCCCCCACGGGAAGATTTCCACTCGCCACGCTCGACGGACTCGAGCAGCTCCTTCATCGTCGGCCTCAAGCTTCATCGTCGCTTTCTTCACCGAGGTACTCCTTCGTCGCCTTCCGACTCGGGATGATCGGCTTCAGGAACACCGTGTGCTCGTCCTCCACGAACGGCACCAAGTACACTTGGTCCTCGCGCCGGACGACGAAGATACGCTGGCCGCCGTACCGGTCGGGGTTCGGATGTTCAGGATGTCGAGCAGGTCGCCACGCTCGATGGAACCCGATGCCGCGCTCCGCCCTGAGCTTCGCGTTCTTCGCGTCGTCCCAGTCGAAGTACTTCACCGACATTCAGGGTATTACGATGTGTGCTTGATAGGCACACATTGGCGTCGGCCCCGGTGGGCCCGCCAGTGTGCCCAAACTCGGTCCGAGGACCATCAATCGCCAGCCAACGCCAACCAAGCTACCAATGAAAAACGGGCCTGAAATCGTGAATTTCAGGCCCGTTCCTGGAGTCGTTCTAGTCTTAGCAAACCGCCGCCTTCGGCCACTCGGCCACCTCACCGCGATGAGATCGCTAAGTATATACGACATCTCGGTTTACGAGGCCGGCGTTGTCCCCGTCATTCGACGAGCCCCCCTCGTGCGGTTCGACCGGGACGAGCGCGCCGCCCTGACAGCTCACGCGCCCTGCGGCTGCGCTACGTCGCCGAGCGGCTCGATGCCATACTGAACTCTTGGTGGCCGCCTGTGCTCATTCAACGATGCTGATGCGGCAGCCCAGGAATCGACCACTCACGAAGATGCCTTGCTCGACTCTAAAGTTCAATAGCGCGGGTTGAGCCGGATCACGTAACGGCACGGTGATGAGCCAGCGTTCATCGGGTGCGAGCTCTCGTGTTTCCGACCACGCGCCGTTGGAAACGCGGACGCGGTTTGGGATCGCGATGTTGGACACTTGCAACGTGAGGCGCGGCCGTGAACCGTCGGTGGTAATCACGACATCCGGCTGGCGTCCGCCGAGCACCCAGAACCCGTCTGGTTCAATGATGATGCGGTTATCGATCGCATAGACCACGGCGTGGCCGTACCGTGCCGCCCCCCGCGCGCGCGTCACCACGGTCCACGGTGTCGTGATACGACGGATCGGGGTTAGCGCGACGCTGCGCACCGCCGCGGCCGCCGCCGTATCGCCGACGATGGTCAGCGCCGAAGCTGGGATAGGGAGGCGAAAGCTGTAGGTATTCTCAACTGCGGGCACGTCCCAGCTCGCTACCGGCTCCCCAACAGCGCCGACGAGCAGGCGGATGTGGCCGCGAGGTTCAGCAACAAAGCTGAGACGAAGCTGGTAGTCGCCGGGCGGCACCTCGTAAAGGTTCAACAGGGCACCGGCCCGGGGCGGATCGAATGATGACGTCGATACCTCGAGGCGTTGCAGCGCGGTGGCCGATGACATGACCTGAAAGGGGTGCAACTGAAGGCCCAGTCGGGTCGCGCCCGGGTCCTCATCTGCGATGAGTCTGAGCTGGGCGCGGGTTGTCATGATGTGCGGGGCGCCCGCGATTGCCCACGTGCTCGCAACGCCGGCGGAGAGTACCGCGATAAGGGTGACCGCGGCGAGCGCCGGCCGGCTGATCGTTTCGGGGGCACATCGAACATGAATCGAGCGCGAGAGGGACCAGATCGCGATTGAAATGAGCGCCCAGATTCCTGCTGGCAGTAGTAACTCGTGCGAAGGGCTGCCGCCCAACGTTCCGTCCGCCGATATTGCTCGAAGGTAGCTCGGAAACCCACCTGGCAAATTGACCGCCGGAGCGACCCAATCCAGCCAGCCCGCGCGCCCTGAACCCGAATTGTAGGCCAGCGTGCCGGTCGCACCGAAGCCGAGTGTGCACCCGATGAGCACGCTGACCACAAGCAGTGCAATGCTCACACACCGGCCAAAGTTGTCCTGCCTCGACCAGAGAGGCGCCACCATGACCGCGAGCGGAAACACGAGTGGCGCGAGAAACCGCGCGGGCGTGGACCCGCCAAACCAGACGGGCCACGCCGCCACAACCAGAACATATGGCCCGCCCAGGATTGCGAGTTCGACGAGGAGGCGTTTGTGGTGCCTGGCCAATGCCAGGGCTCCCCCAATCCAGAGCAGATGCACCGGTGCATTTACTATCAAGCCGAACTCCTGATCGGCTATCAGACCAATGAGGCCGCTGACTACACGTTCGGCCTGCAGCGGCGTTTGACCCCCATACGCCGCCATGGGATTGAAGGCCCCGTATGAGTCGGTCAGGAACCACGCTGTCACACTTGCGATAATCGGCAGCACCACACCAACCAGCGCGGGCGACCATCGTCGCCAGCCGCCATGCGTTCGCATGAGCCGGCGCGCGACTGCGACGGCCAGCACCCCAGCCACCGGCGCAAACCTCGTGTGCAGCCAAGGCAGCAGGCCGATCCCGACGCCGAGCGCTGCGGCGCCATGAATCGAGAGGGACCCCGCGGTGAGCATCGCCAGCATGCCGGCGCTGAGCACGGTGCCTGCAACCGCGTCTGGATAGATGAGCGTACTTTCGAGAATGACCGGTGCCGTTAACGCTGCGGCAGCCCAGGCAACCCATGCAGCCGTGACGTCCGACGTCAGCGCGTGCGCGGCCTTCCACACGAACAGCGTCCCCACCGCGCTAATCGCTGCGACCCACAGCACGACTGCACGATACCCCCCAATGGCGAGCGCTGGTGCGATGAGCACAGGCAGACCGGGCGCATGCCCGGAGTACAGCGACCCGTCCCGAGCGGGAGGTGCGTAATGAGGTCTGAGTGGCCCGGCGTAATACGCCAGGTAGTCAGCCTGTTCGTAGTTGTTCGAGACCTTGAGGTCGTGATCGACGACCAAGCTGTGCGCGGCGAGCAGGTAGTGCGGCTCGTCTCCGGCCGGCGTGAACTGCTGCTTGGAGTGGACCGCAACAGAGGCGACAAACGCGAGCGCGCACGCGACGTACGGCGCGATCCGTGCGTCGAACAGGAGGAAACGAACGTGACGTCGATTGACGTGACGCGGAAACCCCGGCAGTGCACACAGTCCGATTGCGGTCCAACCAAGAAAGACGATCGGACCGTTCCATATGAGAAAGGCGTCGGGAACGGGTATCGGCAGCCACGGGAGCAGGATCGGCAGCGACCACACCAGCGCGAGCGTGGCACCTCTGACACTGCCCATCCCACAGAACAGTGCGACGCTGGCTGCCGTCGAGAGCGCCAGCAACCAGAGAGGTGCGAGTAGTCCGATCCTGCGGCTGCTGGCGGCATCGGTCACCGCTAGCGAACCAAAGGACAGCCAGATCGCGACACTCACCACCAGCGCCGTCAGGATGGTGGCGACTGACACACGTGGCATCGGCGCAGCATACCCGAGGAGACTGTGTTGCGTGGCGACAGATGGATCTGCCGCACGTCGAAATGGGGAGCGCTCCGCGCCAAGGCCGGACACCCACAATCATTCAAGCTGACCTACGTCGAAGTCGGCAACGAGCGCACCATCCACACCTGAAAGTGACCTCGACGGTGGGCTTCGAGCAGCCGGATGACGGTGTGTCGCAACGGCTGACGGAGGGGCGACAGGCTTCTGCGCGCGCTTTCTGGATACGGAAGATCGGCCCGCCAGGGGGATCACCGCCGCCCGTCCGTCGAGCGTGGACGGCCGTAAGTGATCGCGTCGTCAGGAACCGACGGCGGAAGAGCCGTCGGCCGCATATGCGCGTCACAAAAAAAGAGGTCGTCGGGATTCCCGACGACCTCTCGGCGTTCGACTGCGGCCAGCGACCGCAGCCGGTTAGAACGTGAACCGCGTGAGCAGCTGAAACGAGCGCGGTGGCGCGACGCCGTTGATCGCCCCGAAACCATTCGGCTGCGTCAGCCTCCCGCTCGCGTCGTACGGCAGGTTCGTAATCGTGCGGTCCGTCAGGTTGGCAAAGTTCGCTGTCGCGTTCACACCCGTGAACTGCGTGTGGTTGAGTGCGTTGAACATGTCGACGCGGAATTCGAACTGGGTCCGGCCGACCAGCGTCCATCTCTTCGACACCGAGACGTCGAGGTTGTTGATCGGCGGAGCATGTACGAAGAAGCGCGCAGACTCGGCGCCATCGCTGCGGGGCTGTGGCTGCGCGAAGCAGGCCGTATCGAGCTGCCGATACGGGTCGCCGCTGTAGCCCTTTCCCGGATCGCAGGTCAGGACAATGCGCGCATTCGGGTTGCCGTCGGTCCCGGTCAGGTTGGCGGCGTTGATGCCCGAGACATTGTGGTTGACAGCGTACGGGCGACCGCTGGTCCAGCGGTACGCTCCCGAGAGCTGCCAATCGTTGATCAACAAGCCGAGTGCCCGGCTGCTCGTATAGCTCCGCAGCTGGTAGATCGAGCTCAGGAGGATGTTGTGCGGACGGTCGTAGTCGAGCAACGAGTAGTCGAGCCGTCTGGTTTCGGCATCGCTCAGGTTCGGCACGCCCGCCGCAAAGTCAGTGCTGTTGATGCCGAGCGCCTTGCTCCACACCCAGAAGCCGTTGAACGCGAAGCCGCGATCGAACTTGCGCGTCACTGACGTCTGCAACGCGTGGTAGTTCGCGTACCCGCTGTAGTCCCACATCCGGATGCCGCCGTAGCCGGGGTACGGGCGCAGAAAGTCGTTCGGCAACGCCGTGGATCCAAGCGTCGCGCTCGGCTCGCGGGTCGGATCCTGGTTCTGCGGCTGGAACGTCGCGCCGAACGGCACGGCGTTGATCTGCACCTGACGGAGCAGGTCCGTGGACGTGGAGCCGACGTAGGCGAGATCCAGGATGATCTCGGACATGAGCTTGTGCTGAATCCCGGCGTTCCACTGCTGGACGCGCGGCGGTTTGAAGTCGTACGCCGACGGGTTCATGGAGATGGTTGGGAAAGGATCAGCGCCAGCCGACGTCAATGACTGGAGCGTGCCGAAATCCAGCCTCGAGTTCAGCACACCCGGCCCGTTCGCGATCATGTCGAACACCTGGTTGCCCTGGGGCCGATCGTAGAAGATCCCCCACCCGCCGCGCAGGATGGTCTGGCCCTTGCCGCTCAGGTCGTACACCACGCCTAGACGCGGGGACGTCCGGAAGGCGTTGCCGTCCTGTAGCTGGTCGTTGATCCCCTGGCCCGCCTGGAAAGCACCGTTGAACCGGTTCGCCCCTGTCAGGCGACCGATGAAGCGGCCCTCGACCGTGTTCGCGGCCGTCGGCGTGACGCCCTGGGCGATGAGCTTCGGGTCCATCCCGCGCCGCGCATTGCCGGAACACGGAGACGCGCCGATGCAGACCGGGTAGTACAGCTGCGCGGCGCTGTTCCGGTCGAAGCGGTCGGGCAGGAAGTTGGAGGCCTGCAGGGTCGTGTCCCACTGGGGGGTCATGTAGTAGAAGCGGATCCCGTAATCGAGCGTCAGCCGCCGGTTTGGTTTCCAGTTGTCCTGTCCGTACCACTCGAAGTTCTTGTAGCGCCATTCAGGCAGCGCGTACTTGTTGGCCTGCTGGTAGAAGTTGAAGACGCCAGCGGCCGCGTTCGCGTAGCTGAATCCGGTATCGAACGGGTTGTTGGTGTTGTCCTGGAAGTCGATCTGGCTGTTGAAGCTCGCGAAGATGCTCTGCGGCTTGAAGCTGTGCTGGAAGTAGAAGCCGGCCTTCGACGCGTGCGCGCCCCATACCTTCGTCAGGTTGGCAATCACGTCGTGCGTGATGTTCTCGTTGGTGAACGGGCCCCGATCGGTCTGATACTGACCGGCGTTGTTCGTGCGACCGCCGCGGAAGACGAACCAGGGGATATAGTCCGCCTGCGCCGCCTCCGGGAACAGCAGCGGCAACGCGGACACGCCGGCGTTCTTTCGGAACAGCGGGTCCAGCTGCAGATGGTAGTTCAGCGAGTTCGAGGCGCGGCCCCAGCTCAACTCGAGCGACGTGGTCGAATTCACCACGCCGGTCGCGGAGAGCATGTAGTTCGAGCCCGGGTGGACGAACAGCGTCGGGGTCGGGAGCTGATCGCTGCCGTTGCCCGCCCACGTCGTCCCGTAGGCCTGCAGGATGTCTTCGTTGTTGTGCATGTAGCGGCCGGTGATCCGCCAGTTGTTCGTGGCCTGGAAATCCATTTTCAGCAGGTCTTCACGCCGCTTCGGACTGTCGGGCTCCTGGCTTTGAAAGTTGAGGCCACTGCCGCCCGAGTAGTTCGCCGTCGGGTAGATGTTCAGCGCCGCGATCCCGGGCGAGTAGAGTCGGCTCTGCGGAATCCGTCCGAGGACGCCGCCGTCCTGGAAGCAGCCGCTGGTGTTGGAGGCGCTGCACGGGAGGCCGGTCGTGGCGTCACGGATGAAGGGGAATGGGTTGCCGCTGCTGTCCACGCTTTGGGAGAAATCACCGCGACGCTCGAGGGCGGTCGGTACGCGCGTCTGACGCAGCGTCGGCGGGCTGACGCGACGCTGGTATTCCTGGCTCCAGAAAAAGAACAGCCGCTTCTTGTCGGTGTTGAAGCCGGGGAAGGAGACCGGTCCGCCGATCGTGTACCCGGAATCGTTCCGTGAGGTCTTTGGCTTGTCGAGCCCCTCCCGGTTTTGCAACCAGGTGTGCGCGTCCCAATCCGAGCGCCGCCCGAACCAGTAACCCGAGCCGCGGAACTGCTGGGACCCGCTCTTCGTGACCACCTGCATCTGTCCGCCGACCGCGCGGCCGTACTCCGCCTGATACGCGTTGGTCAGGATCTTGAACTCGGCGATGGCGTCGACGTTCGTCGTCGCCATGTTGCCCCCGTTGTCGCCGGTGTCGATGTTGGAGACGCCGTCGATGGTCATGTTATTGGAGTTCGGCCGCTGGCCGTTGACGGTGAACCCGCTGACCTGCGTGATTTCCGCACCGCCGGCGTTCTGGGAAAGCACGCCCGGGGCCAGCGTCGCCAGGCCGAAGAGCATGCGGCCGTTGTTCCCCAGGTTCTTGAGGGCTTCGCTCTCGAGGGTGAACGCTCGCTCGCCGCTCGTCGACTGCACCTCGCTGACGCGGGCCGACACGCTCACTTCCTCGGTCAACTGGCCGACTTCCATTGTGATCGACCCGGCGTTGAGCCTGTCGTTCGCGTTCACGACTAAGGTTGTGCGCTCGAGGGTCTTGAAGCCTTGGAGTGCCACCTTCAGGGAGTAGGTATCTGGACGGACGATGGGGAACACGAAGCGCCCGCCTTCGTCAGTCACTGCCGTGAGAACGTTCCCCTGCGTGCGGCTGGTCAGTGTGACCGTCGCACCGGGCAGTACCCCGCTCTGCGGATCCTGGACAGTCCCGGCAACCGACGCGCTCGTCGTCTGGGCGTCAAGGCGCCGAGGACCACCCGCAAACACCAGCCCGACGAGGACAAGACCAAACGCGATCCTGAGCCTTCCCGGAAGAAACATCGCGGCCCTCCTCTTTATGTGGTTCTCCTCCACCTATGGAACCGGTTCCAATTGCAGAGTGCATTGCTACGCCTGATCGTCGGAAAAGTCAATCTCCAAACCACATATTTCTGCGGTTGATATCCACTGACCGTCGCGAGAGAGGCCGACAGGACTGATGTGCGTCGGCCCCGCGTCGCGGACGGCACGAGTGTCGGGGGCGCGCCACCTGCAGAAAGAGACGCCGCCTGGTCACCCGAGTCCGGTGCGTCAGAGAGGTTGACTAAAACGTAGGAACGCGCTAAAAGTCTCGGCCAAATTAGATGAATATATTTTGTATTTAATATTGCGTGGGTCTGGCCGGGCCAGTCAGTGGTGTCGTCGCGCTGTCGCCCCTCGACGAGTGCTCAGGGCGACCCTGAGCCATGTCGAAGGGTCGTGTTCCGCGGGGCCGTTCTCCGCGAGGAAGGAAGGGATACGCCCGATGCACAAGAAGAGTCCGTGTCTGGCGCAGGGGAGGTTTCCGGCAATCTGCTGCATCGTCGCTCTGGCCGTCCTGGCCGTGCCGGCCGTGGGCACGGCGCAGGTCTCCGGCACGATGAGCGGCTACGTGCTCGACCAGGGTGGCGGCGCGGTGCCCGGGGCTACGGTCACCGTCGAGTCCGCGGGACAGCAACTCGTTCGATCGGCGGCCACGAACAACACCGGATTCTTCGACTTCCAGTCGCTGCCGCGCGGCACCTACCAGGTCAAGGTCGAGATGACCGGCTTCGACACGCAGGTCCAGAAAGAGATCCAGGTGACGGCTGGCGCGAACGTCCGGCTCGACTTCTCCCTCCGCGTCGGGGGCCTGGCCGAAGAGGTCGTGGTATCCGGACGGACCTCGATTGTCGAGACTCGTAACGCGACCCAGTCGAACCTGATCGACGACCAGCGGGTGCAAGACCTGCCGATGAACGGCCGCAACGTCGTGGCGCTGGCAGGCACCTACGCAGGCGTCACGTCGATCAGAGCCAATCAGGACACGTCAGACGGGCGCCAGGGCCCGATCATGTCGGTCAACGGCGGGAACACGAATCACAACCTCTTCACGTTGAACGGCTCGGTGTTCACGCATTTCAACCAGACGACCGGCTTCAACCCGCCGCCGCCCGACGCGGTGCAGGAAATCCGCATTCAAACGCACAATTTCTCAGCGGAGTACGGGCATACCGCCGGCAGCCAGGTCAGCATCGTCTCGAAGGCGGGCACGAACACCTTCCATGGGACCGCCTGGGAGTTCTACCGGAACTCGGCGCTGAACGCGCGCAGCTTTTTTCAGACGCGAAAACCGGAGCAGGAGCAGAGCCAGGCAGGCGCCAGCGCCGGGGGCGCGATCGTCCGCAACAAGCTGTTCTGGTTTGGCTCGTATCAGCGGCTGTGGGATCGCGGCGAAGCCGGGTCCACACAGACCATCGTTCCAACCGCGGCGCAGCGGAACGGCGACTTCAGCGCGCTGAGCACGCAGCTCCGCAACCCTGTGAATCCGATCACGAACGCGCCGTTCACGGACGGCGCCGGCGCTCCCTGCGTCGCCAACAACATCATCCGATCGACCTGCATCAGCCAGGTCGCCGTCGGCCTGCTCAACCAGCACGTGCCGCAATCGCCGACCGGCACCGTCGTGACGTTGTCGCCCGCCCCTCGTGATCATGCGGTCTACATGGCGCGCGGGGACTACCATCTCAGGGGCAACAACCAGCTCAACGCGCACTTCTTCGCCGATCGCAGCGACAGCTCCTCGTGGCCCGGCAACGTGAACTACGTGCAACAGGCGGTCTTCAGCGACGTGAACCAGTTCGGCGTGAGCGACTCGCACATCTTCGGCCCCAGGCTGCTGAACGAGTTCACCTTCTCGTATCTGACCTCCACCTCGGGGGGCGGCGCGGTCACGCAGATTGCGCCACGCGATCAGGGCGTCAACGTCAACGTCGGCAACGACGGACGCGGGATGAGCTATTCGGTCTCCGGCTCCGTCAACTTGGCGTATCCGGGGGTGAACGCGCAGGACTATTACAGCTGGCAGCTGAAAGACACGATGACGTTCAACACCGGGAACCACACGCTGAAGTGGGGTTACGAGTTCATCAGGCCGGTCTTCGAGTTCAACCTCGCGCTCACCCGGTCGGCGAACTTCCAGGGGACACGGACCGGCAACGCGATCGCGGATTTCATGATCGGCGCCTTCGACGCCGCCACGATGGAGTTCGGCATCGCCGATCACAGCCCGTCCACGGTGAAGCATCAGATGTTCATCGAGGACTCGTACCGGGTTCACCCGAAGCTGACGCTGAACTACGGTCTGCGCTACGAGCCGTTCATTCCCTTCGATCAGAAGGGCGGCCGCCACACGACCTGGGTCCCGGACGTGCAGTCCACGGTCGTGCCCGATGCGCCGAAGGGCATCCTCTTTCCCGGCGACGCGGGTCTGCCCGAGCGCCTCACCTACAGTGATCTCAACAACTTCGCCCCGCGCTTCGGCGCGGCGTGGGACCTCGACGGGCGCGGCCGGACCGTGATTCGTGGCGGCTATGGCGTTTTCTATCAGCAGATCAACGGCGAGACGACGCATGCCGCGGAGGCGCCGTGGCGCGGCACGACTCAGCTTCGTCAGGGCAGGATTGAAGATCCGTTCGGGTCGCTCGGTCAGACCGAACCGCCACCCGAGTCACCCGGGCGCTTCGGATGCTCGCCCATCGGCGCTTTCCCCGGGTTGGCGTGCTCGCTGTACCCGGTCCCGATCCGGACCGTGTACACCGATCAACACCTCAGAACGAGCTACACCCAGCATTTCAGCGCGTCGCTTCAGCGTCAGATCGGTGCGTACTGGGCCGCCGAGGCGTCGTATGTGGGAAAGCTTGGCGACAAGCTGGTGGGGCACAATTATTTCAACGCCGCTCCGTTCATCAATTCGCCGATCACCGGTCAGCCCCCGACGCTGCAGAACGTCGAGCAGCGCGCGCCGTTCAGCCCGGGCATCATCAGCGCGCAGTCGCGCGTGCTCGGCAACTTCTTCAGGAGCGAGTACCACAGCATGCAGCTCAGGGTCGAGCGCCGCTTTGCCCGGAGCTACTCGTTCTCGGCGTCGTATGCGCTGTCGAAGAACCTGACGAACCAGCCGGAGAACACCACCGGCCTGATCAGCAGCATTCCCAATCCCTTCGATCTCGACTCGCTGTGGGGGCCGTCAATCCTGGATCGCCGCCACGTCTTCGCGGCGTCGTGGGTCTGGAGTCCGCAGTGGAGCATCCAGAATGCCTTCCTCGGCGCACTCGCGAACGACTGGACGATCACGGGCTTCCACCGCCTCCAGTCCGGCGGCCCGCTGGTGTTCACCATGGGCACCGACGTCGCGCAGAACGGCATCCTGCAGCCGAACGGCCAGTATGCGCTGCTCATGCCGGGCATGACCGCCGACGACGTGCGGCGTCAGCATTCCAGCACCTCCGACATGCTCGCGCAGTACTTCAACACGGCGGCATTCGTGCCGCTGAACAATGTCCCGCGCGGCATCTACGGCGACGCCAGACGCGGCCTGATCTATGGCCCGGGTGACGCGGTGACCGACCTGGCGCTGATGCGGAATATCGGAGTGCGCGGCGACGTGCGCGTCCAGGTGCGGGGAGAGTTCTTCAACTTGTTCAACCAGGTGAACTTCGGCAATCCGAACACCACGCTGTCCTCCACGACGTTCGGTCGTATCACCAGCGCCGGATCAGGACGCGTCATTCAGCTGGCGGCCAAATTGATCTGGTGAACGGGCTTCAGGGTCAATTCTTACCGGATCGCGGTCCGCGGACCGCGGTCCGCGATCCGGCTAGACCCGATCCCGTGGGTGGGGGTCTCAAAAAACCAAGGAGGAGCGACTGATGGTTTCTGCGCCCAAGAGCACGTGGGTGTTCACCTCGGCCCTGGTCATTTCGGCGTTCCTGCCGTGCCGCGCGGCCGCGCAGCAGCCGGCGGAAACGGCGATCCCCGACAAGGTGAGGCTGTTCATTCCCTATAAGGATTACACCCAGGAGGACAACAAGCGGATTCTCGAGATGTACAAATGGCTCCGGGTTGCCGACGTCTCCGACGGCATGGACGTCGTGGGCCTACAGAACATCGGCCTCGTCGATCCCGAGGTTCACGCGCTCTGGAAGGACACCGAGAAATTCACCCATCGCACCGTCGGCATCGCGGTGACGGCGCGCTATGTGCCGACCAACAGACGTGAACCGCAGATGGACAACAAGACCATCAGCCGCTGGTACAGCACCATTACGTCCGAGGCGTTCATGAAGGTGCTCTTTCCCGGCGCCGTTCTGGTCATCGACGCCATGGACGACGGCGAATCGCGCAGCATCGGCTCGTCGAATATCCTGAGTTGGAAGAAGCTTGGGATGGTCGGGCTGGTAACCGGCGGCGGCCTCGCGGACACCGACGAGATCATCTATCACAAGGTACCCGTGTGGTTCCGGCGTCTGGCCCGCGGCATCCGGCCCGGCCGAAACGAGCTCGAATCCGTCAACCGGCCGGTGACCGTTGGCGGCGTCCTCGTTCGGCCGGGTGACGTCGTCGTCGCAGACGGCGACGGGGTTGTCGTCGTGCCGCGCGAGCGCGCGGAAGACGTCGCGAAAGCGGCGCTGCCGTTCCTCGACAACATCACGAGAGAGCGGTACATCAAGGAAACCGGCCAGAATCCGTGGGCCAAGAAGCCGGGAGGGGACTGAGATCTCCGAGCGGGTCCCGATCATGAAACCAGGCATTGCAAGGATCCACGACAGCTTCGAGCGCTTCGCCGACTTCGATCCGGCAACGCTGTACGAGGCATCCGGTCGCAGAGGGATGGTCGATCCGGCCATCCGGCCGGCGTGGCGCGGGGCGCGCGTGTGCGGGCCTGCGGTGACCGTCGACTGTCCGCCGGGCGACAACCTGATGCTCCACGTCGCGGTTGCGCACGCCCGCCCGGGCGTTGTCATCGTGGCCACCGTTGGCGGGTACCTGCAGGCGGGGGCGTGGGGCGAGATCCTCACCGAGGCCGCGCGCGCGCGCGGTCTCGCCGGCCTGGTCATCGACGGCGCCGTGCGCGACATTGACGCGATCGAAGCCTCGGGATTCCCGGTATTCAGCCGTGGGCTGGCGATCGGGTCCTGCACCAAGGAACGGCCGGGAAAGCTCGACGCGCCGATTCAACTCGGTGGCGCTACCGTCGGTCCCGGCGATCTCGTGTTCGGCAACGCCGACGGTCTCGTCATCGTCGAGCACGATCGGATCGACGAGGTTTACCAGGCCGCCGCAGGCCGCCGCAGGAAGGAGCTGGAGATCATCTCGAAGCTGCGGGAGGGCCGCACGACGATGGAGCTGCTTGGACTCAAGGAACCTGAGTGACCCGCGTCTTCCAGCATGACCAGCTGTTCGATTTCGGCTGTCGTGTTCTGGAGCGGCTCGACATTCCGCCTCAGGACGCCCTCGAGGTTGCCGGCTGTCTGATCAAAGCCGAGTTGCGGGGTATCGATTCGCACGGGATGGTCCGATTGCCGGTGTACGCGCGCCGCGTCAAGGTCGGCGCCGTCCTCGCGCGGCCGGATATTCGACTCACCGCGGTCGGAACCGCATCGGTGCTCGTCGATGGCGGCAACGGCCTTGGTCCCGTCGTCGGCGCGCGTGCGATGGACGCGGCGGTCGATCTCGCGCGCGCGCACGGAACGGGCTTCGCCGGCGTCAGGCACAGCAACCACTTCGGTCCGGCCGCCTACTACGTCGAACGGGCGATCGCCGCGGGGCTCATCGGCGTCGCGATCTCCAACGCGCCACCGCACATGGCGCCCTTCGGGGGACGGACGCGTTTTCTGGGGACGAACCCGGTTGCGATCGGCGTCCCGGCCGGAGAAGAACGCCCGTTGATCTTCGACGCGTCGACGAGCGTCGTCGCGCGTGGAAAGATCATCGTGGCCGCTCATACCGGCCAGCCGATTCCTGAAGGGTGGGCGATCGATCCCGACGGGCATCCGACCACCAACCCGGAGGAGGCGCTCGCCGGCGCCGTCCTGCCCTTCGGCGGACCGAAAGGCTCCGCGCTCTCCTTCATCATCGACATCTTGTGCGGCGTCCTGACCGGCGCCTCGTTCGCGTCGCAGATCAACACGCTCGAGGATCTGACGACGGTGCAGGACGTGGGTCATGTCCTCGCGGCGGTGCGTACGGATCTGTTCGTCGCAGAAGGGCGGTTCACCGAACGCATGGACACGATCCTGCGGATGCTCAAGAGCGCGCCTCCGGCGCCTGGAGTGTCGCGCGTGCTCGTGCCCGGCGAGATCGAGCTCGCGAACGAAGCGAGGATGCGAGCCGAGGGGATCCCGCTGGCGGAGGAGATCGCGTCACAGCTGGAGAGCCTCGGCGGCGAGCTCGGCGTGGCGTTCCCCTCGCCGATGGCACAGCCGGCGGCGTCGGGTCCGCGCCGGTCATGAATCTCCAGGCCGCTCAGTGCTTCAACTTCCTGCCGATTCCGACCGACGTGCACTTTGGATTTGGCGCGTCGCGTACGCTGCCGGCGCACGTCCGATCCGCCGGCGCGCGCAAGGCCTTCGTCGTGACCGATCCCGGCGTCCGCCGAGCCGGGATCGTCGACCGAATCACCAGCCTTCTGGAGCAGGAGTCGATCGACTTCGCCGTCTACGATCAGGTCACCGCCGATTCCGGATCGACGCTCATCTGCAACGCGGTCGAACAGCTGAAGTGCTTGGACGCCGATGTCGTCGTCGGCATCGGGGGAGGAAGTGCGCTGGACACGGCCAAGGCCGTCGCCGCGCTCGCGACCAACCCCGGTTCCCCGCTCGGCTACGTCGGCCTGCACAAGGTGCGGAATCGTCCCCTTCCCACGATCGCGATTCCGACCACCGCCGGTACTGGCAGCGAGGTGTCGTTGTGGGCCGTGTTCACCGACGACGACAGGAAAATGAAGGTGGCGATCGGCGGCGTGTTGATGTATCCGGCCGTAGCGCTCTGCGATCCCGATCTCACGCTGGACCTGCCGCGGCCGCTCACGGCCTCGACCGGGATGGATGCGCTGGCGCACGCCATCGAGTGCTACACGAACAAGGCGTGCCAGCCGATCTCGGCCGCGCTTGCGCTCAAGGCCATCGAGCTGATCGGAGGTCATCTCGGCCGCGCCGCGCTCGACGGGCATGATCGCGAGGCGCGCTACGCGATGCTGCTGGCCAGCACGATGGCCGGCATGGCCATGAATCCCACGCGCCTCGGGCTCGCGCACGCGCTCGCGATGCCGCTCGGAAGCTGGGACCTCAAGATCCCACACAGCGTCGCGATTGCGGTGACGCTGCCGCTCGTGATGGAGTTCAACACGCCGGCGGCGCCCGCGCGATTCGCGGAGGTGGCCATGGCGCTCGGCGAACCCGACCGCCGGTGCTCGCCGTCGGAGGCCGCGAGCCGCGCGGCGTCGGCCGTCAGGGAGCTGGCCGATGAGATCGGCATCCCCAAAGATCTCTCCGGGCACGGCCTCCGCCCCGAACACGTCACCGACGTCGTCGAGGAGGCGATGAAGAGCGGGAACGTCGCGGTGAATCCGCGGGAGACCAGCAGGGAGGAGCTGGCAGAGATTCTACGACGAGCGATTTAGCATCCGCGGTCCGCAGTCCGCGGCCCGCGGTCCGGGCCGGCGGTGGGTCGATAGAAACAACGTGAGGCAATCCTGGCGGCTCGCTGCCTCAGGGTGCCCGGACTGCGGGCTGCGGCCTGCGGACCCCGATCGGACAAGCGAAGTATGGACACGACATCGATTGACGTGCAGCAGCATCACAACCTGATTGGCGGCGAGTGGATCGCGGCCTCGGGCGGGGCTCGCTATTCGATTCGGAATCCGGCGCATCCGGCGCAGTGTCTTGGCGAGTTTGCGGAGTCTACGACGGCCGATGTGTCGGCGGCGGTCACCGCGGCGGCCGAGGCGGCCCGCGCCTGGGCGGACACGCCGGGGCCGCAGCGCGGAAACGTGCTCTTCAGGTTCGCGCAGCTCCTCGAAGACTCGAAGCACGATCTCGCGCGGATCATCACGCGCGAACAGGGGAAGCCGCTGGCCGAGGCGGCAGGCGAGGTCGGACGCGCGGCGGCCGAAGCACGGTTCATGGCGGGCGAGGCCAGCCGCCCCGCGGGCCAGACGTTCCCAAGCGAGCGCGCGGGGTTCTCGTGTTCCACCCTGACCGAGCCGCTCGGGGTCGTCGCCGCGATCTGCCCCTGGAATTTCCCCGTGGTCACCCCCGTCCGCAAGATCGCGCCGGCCCTCGCATTCGGCAACACCGTCGTCTTCAAGCCGTCCTCGCTCACGCCGTGGTCCGCGGTGTACCTGATGGAACTGCTCGAACGATCAGGAGCGCCGCGCGGCGTCGTCAACCTGATCACCGGAAGCGGCGCAGTCGTCGGCGACGCGCTGGTCGGGGATCCGCGAGTCGGCGGAATCACCTTCACGGGATCGACCGAGGTCGGCACCCGCATCTACGAGGGCGCGGCCCGCAGGCTCGCGCGCGTGCAGCTCGAGCTCGGCGGCAAGAACCCGGCCGTCGTCATCGACTGCGACGATCTCGATCACGCCGCGCGCGAAATCGTGGCGGCCGCGTTCCTGTGCAGCGGGCAGCGATGCACGGCGATCAGCCGGGTCATCGTCTCCGAGGCGCAGGCGGACACGCTGGTCGAACGGATTCTCAGTCATGTGGGGCGCATCACCGTCGGCGACGGTCTGGATCCGTCAACGACGATGGGGCCGCTGGTGAGTCAGGGGCAGCTGCAGCGCGTCGAGCGGTATGTCAAACAGGGGATCGAGTCCGGTTGCGCGCTGCTGACTGGTGGCACGACACTCGTGCGGCATCCCGAGCACGAAGGCTACTACCATGCACCGACAGTGTTCGATCGCGTTCCGCCGGATTCACCACTCGCACTCGATGAGATCTTCGGGCCGGTCCTGCCGATTTTGCGAGTGCGCGATCTGACAGAGGGGATCACGCTCGCCAACGGCACGCGATACGGGCTCGCCGCCGCGATCTTCACATCCAGGCTCCAAGGCGTCCAGGAATTCACCAGCCGCGTCAGGGCGGGCATGATTCACGTGAATCACGGGACCGCCAGCCAGGCGCACGTGCCGTTTGGCGGCGTCAAGGACTCGGGACAGGGCGCGTACTCCATCGGGTCGAGCGCACGAGAGTTCTTCACCAATCTCAAGGCCGTTTATGTCAAGTGGTAAGGTTGCGAGGATCACCAGGGAATCGGCGCTCGAGCCGTTGTCAGAAACGCTGCTCGGCGCGCGCGCCTACCGCGCGCTGTGGAACGACATCGTCCGGGGCCGGATCGATTTCGGGGCCCAGCTTCGTCCGGACGCGATCGCCGAGCAACTCGACATCAGTGTGACGCCTGTCCGCGAAGCGCTCCACCGCATGGAACGCGACGGCCTGATCGTGAAGCTGCCGTATCGAGGGTGGTTCGTTCGCGAGTTCACCGAACCGGAAGTGCGCGAGCTCTACGAGATGCGGGCCGCACTCGAATCGTTCAGCGTGGGCCGGGCGTGCGATCGGATCACGGCCGAGGAGCTGGCGTGGCTCCGCGACCATCAGGCGGTGGGCGAAGCGGCGCTGCGCGCCGGTGACATGGAGGCCTACCGCATCTACAATCGCGATCTGCACGCCGCGATCACCGAAGCGGCGCGCAACACATATCTGTCCTCGGCGATGGGCCAGCTGACGCTTCAGAGTCAGATGCTGATGGCGAAAACGATTCGCCTGGTCGGCCGGCCGTCGCGCGCCATCGAGGAGCACCGCGAGGTCATCGATCTCATCGCGGCACGGAAGAAGGTGGAAGCTCAGGCGCTGATCGAGCGGCACATCCTCAGCGCGCTCGAGGACATCCTGCGCTTCGGGCTCTCGGCGCAGACATGACCACGGACAGCACGGGAGAGACCCGGGACGACTCGCGACGCTACCTCGTGGTCGGCGGATTGTTCGTCCTCTCGCTGATCACCTACGTCGATCGCGCGGCGATCTCGACGGCCAAGGGGCCGATGGCCGCGGAGTTGTCGCTGTCGGACAGGGAGATGGGCGCCGTGTTCAGCGCCTTCGCGCTGGGCTACGCGGCGGCGCAGATCCCTTCAGGCTGGCTCGCCGATCGACTGGGCCCGCGCCGCGCGCTCGCGATGGTCGTCGTCCTGTGGAGCCTGCTGACCTCTCTGACCGGCGCGATGTCGACTCTCGGTCCACTCCTGGCGGTCCGGTTTTTCTTTGGCGTGGCCGAAGCCGGCGCGTTCCCGGGATCGGCGCGGGTCTTCTACAACTGGCTGCCCGCGACCGAGCGCGGCATCGCCAACGGCATCCTCTTCTCGGGCGCGCTCCTCGGCGGCGCTGTCGCGTTTCCGTTCTACACGTGGCTCCTCGACAACTACAGCTGGCGCGGCGCGTTCTACATCCTCGGCGTTCCGGGCCTCGTGTGGGCTGCATGCTGGCTGATCTGGTTTCGGGACTATCCGCGCGAGCGGATCGGGCGCGCAGCGGCCGCCGCCGATTCGGCGCCGGGCGTCGGCGCGATCCTGCGCTCACGGGCGATGCTGCTGGCGATGGCGCAGTATTTCGCGGGGAACTTCACGTTCTACATCTGCATTTCCTGGATGCACCCGTACCTGATCGAGCACTACGGCCTCAGTCAGCGTGAAGCGGCGCGCTACGCGATGGTGCCGTTGTTGTGCGGCGCAGGGTCCAACTGGGTCGCGGGCCTGCTGGTCGATGCCCTCTACAAGTCGCCACTGCGGGCATGGTCGCGCCGCATTCCGGGAATGGTCGGCTTCACGCTGGCGAGCGCGGGCGTGCTGTGGGCGTCGGTGGCCGACAGCGCGGGCGGGGCGATTCTCGGGTTCGCCATCGCCACCTTCGGCGTCGAGATGACGATCAGTCCGAGCTGGGCGTTCTGTCTCGACATCGGCGGGAAGCGCTCGGGAACGGTCTCGGCGACGATGAACATGGCGGGCAATTTCGGCGGCTTCGTCAGCACCAACGCATTCCCGTGGCTGCGGTCGCTGACGGGAAACCCGGCGACTTACTTCCATGTCGCGGCGCTGCTCAACGCCGCCGCCATCCTCTGCTGGAGTGCAATGCGGTCGGTCGATGCACCGGGCCCAGCTGTGGTCGCCGAGCAGAAACGGTAACCTTGCGAGGGCGGGGGCGGACCATGTGGCCAGTGTGAAGAGCGGGCATGGTGACGACCCCCCAGTGCCTGCATACGACTCGTCTGCCGCCCGTACAAGTTCCAGTAAGATGAGCGGGTTATGCCGCTTGGCGCTCCCCGGTCTTTTGGGGCGCAACTCAAGGCGCTCCGGGAGGCGGCCGGCTACACGCAGGAAGAGCTCGCGACGATCGCGGGCCTGTCGGTCCATGCGGTGAGCGCATTGGAGCGCGGGGAGCGCCGCCGACCCCATGTCGAGACGGTGCGCGCGCTGTCTGCGGCGCTGGACTTGACTGACGCGGTCCGTGACGCGTTCGTGGGGAGCGCGCGGGCGTCTGCGGACACCACGGCAGTCGACGAACTTAGCGGCGTCTCGCTGCCGCTGGCTCTCACGGCGTTGCTCGGCCGTGATACCGAGGTGCAGACGCTGGGGCAGTGGATCGCGGATCCCTCCGTACGTCTGATCACGCTCACTGGGCCAGGCGGCGTCGGGAAGACCCGTCTGGCGCTTGAAGTCGTGCATGCGATCGCAGCCGAAGGTGCGACCCGCGTGGTGTTTGTGGCGTTGGCCGCGACACGGGATCCTGCGTTCGTCGCGCCGGCGATCGCCGAGGCATTCGGACTAGGCGACATCACGCCGCTGAATCTACCAAAGCGCCTTCGCATCGTCTGCGCCGATCAACCTACATTGCTGGTGCTCGACAATTTCGAGCAGATCTTGGACGCGGCGCCGCTCGTCGCCGAGCTCCTGACATCAGTCGCCTTACTTCGACTGCTGGTCACCAGCCGTGCCCCGCTCCATGTGCGGGGGGAGCGGGAGTACGCCGTCGGACCTCTCGCGTTGGAGGTGGACTCGGATGCCATGTCACCCCCCGATCTGGCACGTTCGGCGGCGGTGCGACTCTTCGTCGAGCGGGTGCGCGACGTGCGGCCTGACTTTCGCCTGACGTCGGCAAACGGCCCCACGCTGACGGCGATTTGTCGACGGCTCGATGCGTTGCCGCTTGCCCTCGAGCTCGCGGCTCCGTGGATGAAAGTCCTGACGGCCGAGGATCTGCGCCGCCGACTCGAGCAGGACGTCCTGCTCGCGAGCGTTGCCCTACGCGATCTCCCCGAACGCCAACAGACGATGAATGCGACGGTCGCTTGGAGCTATCAGCTACTTGGCCCGAACGAACGTCGCGGGTTCCGCCGTCTCGGCGCACTGCCGGGTCGTTTTCCGATTGAGGCTGCAGCGGCGGTCCTGGCTGGTCGTGAAGGTTCGTCGGCCGCGCGCGATGCCGCGCTCGGCGTGGCCGCCGCCTTGATCGACAAGAGCCTCCTGCTGCGAGCCGAGACCTCGGTGGCGACGCGTCCGCTGTATCAGATGCTTGAAACAGTGCGGGCCTACGCGGCGGCCGAGCTCACGGCGTCTGGTGAACACGAGGACGCGCTCGAGCGGCTGGCGCGCTATTACGCCGGTGAAGCGTCCCTCGCCGCGAAGGGGCTGGTTGGACCGGCGCAGGTCGAATGGTTGAATCGCATCTACGACGATCTCGAGAACTATCGCGCCGTCCTGGCCTGGCTGATCCAGCGCGGTCGTATTGCCGCCGCGGCCGAGATGGCGTGGGGCCTGGTGTTCTTTTGGCAGATCCGCGGACTGACCTCCGAAGGCCTCCGCTGGTACGAGCAGATTGCCCGCTTGCCTTCGCTTCCGCCAGAAACCGAGTCGAAAATGCTCGTCGGTGTGGCCGCCATGTTGTGCGCGCACGGCGAATTCCTACCCGCCCGAGACACTCTCGCGCGAGCAGTCGCACTCGCTGATACCACACAGGACGAAGAGACGCGCGCGCACGCGATGTCGATGCTCGGGCGTGCGGACACAGCCCTCGGCCAGCTCACTACGGCTCGCACCTCGTGGTCCGACGCCGCCAAGCGGTTTGAGGCGCTGGCGATTCCGTGGGGCACCGGTTACAGCCTGTTGGGACTCGCGAGCGTCGCGCTCGCGAGCGGCGACACGGATCAGGCGGAGCGTCTGCTCAATGAGGCGGACGAAGCGCTCAGGCACGCTGGCTCGTGGTTTCTGACCAGGACGCTGATCATGCGCGCGGTCATTGCCGAACTCCGCGGGCACACCAGGGAAGCGATCACCACGGTCCGTGACAGTCTCACACACATCAGGGTTCTGCAGGACAAGTTCGCCTACCTGTACGCGCTGGTCGCCCTGGCCATCGCCGCCGACCTGACGGGTGCTGACGCGTGGGCCGCGCGGATCTTCGGCGCGAGGGACACCCTCCTTGAGCGCACTGGCCATAGAGTGGCGCTCACACTCGTGCATGACCTCGGAGTAGAGGCAGAACGAAGGGTGCGTGCGCGCCTCGACCCGGAGCAGTGGGCGAAGGCGTCCGCGGCGGGGCGCAACACTTCGATCGACACGTTGCTGAAGGACATCGATAGGGTCTTACAGAGACAATCAGCAGAAGAGTCGTGACCGGTCGAGGCCACCCGTATCACGAGTCGCTCGGCGACGGCCGCGCGTGATGATCGGCCAGTTCGCCCCGAAGGATGCCGGTCGCTTTTCCACCCAGGACCACCCGATCGCCCTTCACGCGCACGCGAACCGTGCCACCACGCTTCGACGCTTGGAACGCAGTCATCGCGGACTTACCGAGTCGCTCCGACCAAAACGGGGCGAGGCTGCAGTGTGCGGATCCCGTCACCGGGTCTTCGTCGATGCCTGCTCCCGGCGCAAAGAATCTCGAGACGAAGTCGTAGCGCGGATTCCGGGACGTGCTGGTGACGATCACTCCGCGGATTCCCGGAATGCCGCGCAGCGCGTAGAGGTCTGGCTTGAGTGAGCGAACGATCTCTTCCGACTCGACCATCACGAAATAATCGAACCTGGACTTGCCGGCAAAACCGGGTGCGACGTGTAGTGCGTCGAGCAAACCCGGCGGCGGTACGGCTTCGGTCGGCGGAGTGGCCGGAAAATCGAGCTCGATGATGTCGCCAGTGTGC
>Ga0209382_10001038_pt1 | contig 44767 bp, 38 predicted proteins | sample SoiMetdeltSBSDD5_FD_187599 | JGI IMG/M metagenome (GOLD analysis project Ga0209382, IMG submission 187599) | Bulk soil microbial communities from a Populus tree surrounding site in Tennessee, USA - Soil MetaG P. deltoides SBSDD5 (SPAdes) (version 2) | ecosystem: Environmental > Terrestrial >...
GCAGTCCAGTCTGGCCATCGTGGACGACTTCAGGATTGCCACCGACGTTTGTCGCAACAATCGCCCGGCCGGCCCCCATCGCCTCGACCAGCGCGAGGGAGAGGCCCTCCCAGCGCGACGGCAGCACGAAGACGTCCATCGCCGCGTAGAGCGTCGCGCGGTCGCGCCGGACGCCGAGGAAGCGAACGCGGTCAGCCAGCCCAAGTCGCGCCGCCTCGGCTTCGAGCGCCTCGCGGAGCGGACCGGCGCCAGCAAGGAACAGCACGAGATCTGGCAGATCGCGGGACAGCGTTGCGATCGCCTGGAGGAGTATGCGCTGGCCTTTCTGCGCGGTCAGGCGCCCGAGCGTTCCGAGGACCAGCGCATCGGGCGGCAGCCGAAGCGCGAACCGCGCCGTTTCGGTATCAGTCGGTCGCGGCCGAGGGCCGAAGCGGACGGCGTTGTAGATGACTTCGATCTTCGAGCGAGGGATGCCGACCTGTTGCTGATAGAAGCGGCCGACCACGTCGCAGCAGGCGACGACACGATAGGTTCGACTCGCCAGGGCGCGCTCCATCAACGCGTGACGACGAGGCTTACGCGCATAGACGTTCTGCTCGGCGGCGAGAACCAGTGGCACCCCGGCGGCGAACGCAGCGAGCCGGCCGTAGATGCCCGCCACGATCAGAAACGTGTGGACGACGTCTGGCCGCTCGCGCTGGAGCAGGCGAACCATGCGAATGAACGCGGCCGGATCGCGAGGGCCGGGCTCACCTGTCACCAGGTGTACGGGGACTCCGGCAGCCTCGATCTCATCTGCGATCGGCCCACGCCTCGTCAACGCCACAACGCCGGTCTCGACGCCGATGGCGGGTAGCGTCGTGCTCGCACCCAGGATCAGCTCTTCGGCGCCGCCGACGTTGAGGTTCTGACAGAGGAAGAGTGCCTTCACACGCCGACCCGTGATGGCATGCTCCGCGCGGTGGCGGAGGCGGGGGTCAGATTTGCCCCGTCGATCGCGGATACGAGAAGGCCCGCGATCCGGTCGGCGGCGTGGCCGTCGAATCGGGTGTAGCGGGCGACAACGTCCTGGCGCTGCCGTCGAAGCTGCGCCGCCGCCTGCGAATTCTCCAGCAGGCGATCGAGCTCCTGCTTGAACTGTTCATGCGTGCGGACGTGGACCGTGCCGCCGATCGCCTCGAACTGGTCAAAATGCGGCACGGCGTTGAAGTTCACGGTGACGATCGGACGGTCGAGCATCATGGCCAGGAGGACGGTGGAGGAGGACGACGAGATGAAGAGATCGCAGGCGGCGATCAGGTCCGGCATCTCGGCCTGCGTGATGACCTGAACCGGCGGATCGAGGTCGGCGCAGAACGCGTAATCGGCAGGGTCCTCGCGCGGGTGGAGCTTGACGACGAGCTGGCAGTCCGGGCGACCGGCCACGGCTGCCGCGATGGCGCGAACGTTCTCCTCGAGGGCTTCATGCGTCATCACCTTGCGCCAGAGGACCGGCTGCGTGGCGTAGAGGGCGATCGTCCGGTCCTGTGGGAGCTGGTAGCGACGACGGATCGCGGCCCGCTCGGCATCGTCGATGGTCTGCAGACGTCGGAAGACCGCGTCGTGAGTGGGGTGGCCGGTCGCCTCGATTCGCTTGCCGCGAACGCCCTGTCTGACGAACTGGTCGCGGAACGCCTCGCCGATCACGGCGAACAGGCGGGCCTCGCCTCCGCCGTAGCTGTTCACGAGGTTGAAATTGAGACCCAGGATGCCGAGTGCGGAGCGGTAGAGACCTCGCGTCACCGGGGCGAGAAGGCGTCTGGGGAACCGTTCTGAGGAACGAGTGATGCGTCGCCCGAACTGGAACTCTCTGATCCTGTCGTACATCGCCTGCTCGTAGCTGAAGGCCCACTGGACGACCAGCGTCGGCAGCCCACGCGCGTTCGCCTCACGGACGATGAATCGCTCCAGGAGCTGCGTGTCCTGGATCACCACGACCGCGACCGGCTGGTGGCGGTCGAGCGCGAGCCGAGCGAGGGCCCGAGCCTGCCAGAACCGGCCAACCTCGTCGATGGTTCTGCCGACCCTGGCGGTGGCAAGGGGCTCAGGCAGCAGATGTCGCGCGAGCTGGACTTCGTCGAGACAGATTCCGCGCTCGGCGAGCTCGCGGCGCGCCCAGTCGCCCGGCCGATGATGAAAGAGCACCTGGGAGGCGCGTTGGTGTTCTGCCTGAAGCCGGTCGATAACCGGCAGGAAGGCGCGGAGCGTCTCGTCCGGTTCCCTCGCGACAAAGAGCACTGGCGGCGAGGCGTCGTGGCGCGAGATCGGGCGTCCCATATGTCGCGGAAGTGTACCACGACGCTCCAACCCCTCCCCGACGCAGCTCCGACCGAGCCTCAGCCCGGTCGAGACGGTAACCTCACGTAGCGCCGGCCCCGAATATCGAGAAGACATCTCGCGCTGAGCGCTCAGACGTAGTAGAATCGGGCGGTATCGTGGCGGGACGTGACCCGGACGACGACCCGTCCTCCGAGGAGTGGCACCCTTGAGCGGCCGACCTGGTTTCGAGTGGTTGGGACGCCACCGGGCCGCGCTGTCGGTCTCGATCCTGGCGGTGGTCGGCGTCGGTGTCGGCCTCGTGGTGTTTCGTCGGCCAGATCCGCCCCGGATCGTCCTCCACCAGTCCACGCCACAGGCGGCCCAGCAAGCTGCGACGCGACCCGCCGCGTCACCGCAGGTCGCGTCATTGCTGGTTGTGCACCTCAGCGGCGAGGTGATCGCGCCAGGAATCTATAGGCTGCCCGTCGGCGCGCGTATCGACGACGCCCTGAAGGCGGCGGGCGGCCCGACCGGTGAGGGCGACATCCACCGCCTCAACCTGGCCGCTCGCCTGGCTGACGGGCAGCAGATCGTGGTGCCGAAGCGCATCGACCCGGTGCTCGCTGCGCGGATCCCACTCGCGAGCCCCGCGCCGGGACGCGTCAACCTGAACGTGGCGAGCGTGGCGGAGCTCGATCAGTTGCCGGGAGTCGGGCCGGTGACGGCTCAGCGGATCGTGGCGTACCGCGAACAGCATGGTCCGTTCACCAGTGTCGAACAGCTCAGGGATGCGAAGCTGGTGAACGCCGCGACGTTCGAGAAGATCCGGGATCAGGTCGAGCCTTGACGGGCTGCTGAAAAGGGACTGCCCCTGTCGACTTTCAGGCAATTTTCAGGTCCACGTACGTTCCTTCCCGATCCTCACCGGGGCCGCGTCGGAATACTCACGACAGACCCCATGCAGGAGAAGGCTATGATGCGTGGAATGGCAGCTGAGAGATGTACTCCACTGGCGGCCGGCCCGCCCGACGTGGAGCGGCTTGTCGAGGTGGCCAGGTCGATGATGCCTCGGATCCGTGCCTGCGCGGACGAGATCGAGCGGACGCGGCGTTTGCCGTTGGAGCTGGTGTCGGAGCTCGCCGAGGCCGGCATCTTTCAGATGCTGGTGCCACGCGCGATCGGCGGCAGTGAGCTCGACCCGCTGAGCTTCATGGAGATCGTCGAGATCCTGTCCGAGGCCGATGCCTCGGTTGGCTGGTGCGCCGCGATCGGGTCCGGGACCGCGTTCGCGACCGGCTTCCTGCGACCGGACGTCGGCTATGAGCTGGTCGGCCGCGATCCCACAGTCGTGATGGGCGGCGTGTTCGGGATTCCGGGCGGTCAGGCGACCGTCGTGGAGGGCGGCTACCGGGTGACCGGGCGCTGGCCGTTCGCCAGCGGCTGCGAGCACTGTCACTGGCTGGTCGGAAACTCGGTCATCCACGATGGCGAGACACCGCGGCAGGACGCCAGCGGCGCACCGGTGACGCGGATCATGATCTTCCCGGCATCCGAGTGCACGATCCTGGACACCTGGAACGTTGGCGGGCTGCGCGGTAGTGGCAGCCACGACATCACGGTGTCGGACGTGTTCGTGCCGGAGGAGCGGTCGTTCACCCTGGCGGCGGCCTCGCCGTATCACCACGGTCCGCTCTACAGCAGCCGCTTCTTCCTGTTCGCGCACGCCGCCCACGCGCTCGGCGTCGCTCGCGCGGCGATCGACGCCCTGGGTGAGCTGGCGAATCGGAAGCAGTTTGGCCGGACGAGCAGTTTGCTGCGGGACCGCCCGATGGTCCACCTCCAGATCGCCCAGGCCGAAGCGCTGGTGCGGTCGGCGCGGGCCTGGACCCGAGAGATCGCGCGAGAGATCTGGGACCACGCCTGCCGGGCGCGCGAGATCACCTCAGAGCAGCGCGCCCTGGCGCGGCTCGCGATCACCAACGCGGTCGTGAAGTCAGCCGAGGCGGTCGATCTGATGTACAGCGCGGCCGGTGGAAGCGCCGTCTACACCAGCAACCGGCTCGAGCGCTCCTTTCGGGACATTCATACCGTCACCCAGCATGCCATTGTCGCCCCGCCGAGCTACGAGCAGGTCGGTGAGGCGCTCGTTGGCTCTGGCCAGCGAGGAGTCTCACCGTTGAGCGGGCTTCGCCTCTTCTAGCAGGCTGCTCGAATCGGGTTAGCGCTCGTTGGACGCGCGTTCGGGAGGGCGGCGGGGCATGTCGTCGGGCAGGATCGCGCCGACGAGGCGAGCGCCGTGCCAGGAGCAGCGCAGGTCCGCGGCGCTGAAGTCGGCTCGATTGAGATTGGCCCGCTGGAGGTCAGCCCGTGCCATCGTCGCCCCCTTGAGGCTCGCCGCCTCGAGATCGACGTCGTTGAGCGAGACACCTGACAGGTCGGCCCCATCAAGGACTGCCTCGTTGAGCGTAGCTCCGCTGAGCGAGGTCTCTCGGAGATCCGCGCCGCGCAGGCGTGCCCGGCGCAGGTCGACTCCTTTGAGATCGGCGCCACGGAGATCGGCACCGGTCAGATCTGCGCCCGACAGGCGCGCGCCGGCCAGGCTGGCGCCTGAGAGGTCGGCGCCTGAGAGGTCGGCATCTGTGAGGATGGCATCGCGCATCCGGGCACGCGAGAGCTTCATGCCGGCGAAGCGCGCGCCGCCGATGCGTGCCTCGCTCAGATCGACGCCAATCAGGCTGGCGTTTTCGAGGTCGGCGCCCGAGAGCGCGGTGCGACGGAGGTCGAGACCTTCGACGCCGCTTCGCGCGAGTACCGTCAGGATCGACTGGATCTCGACGTCCGGCTCGATGCCGGTGCGGCCGAGCGGAGCGTGCTGCCGAACGTAGGTTGCCAGCAACTCCATCGTCGGTGCCCGATACGCCTGGGACTCACGAGCGATCTGCTCGACGGCGTAGATGCCACCGAGCCGGATTTCGACGGTGGACGTGGTGCCGTCGCCACTTCGCCCCAGGAAGGCAACAGCGGCGGCCCAGCGCTCTGCAATCGAGGAGCCGCTGACCGCGTCGAGAACGCGCCTGACGTCGCCCTGAATCCGCCAGTTCATGACGAGCATTGCGAAGAGACCAACCAGGAGCGTTGCGTCGACGACGAACTGGAGCTCTGAGGGTATTGTCACGAACTAGCCTCGGACCTTGCATATTTGTATCGTAGCGATTGCGCCACGTCTGGTCGACGACGTGCGCGTTGACGGCCGCGTTGCAGTCGAAATCTGACAGAACATGCGAAGGTGCGACGAACGAATCTTCTGTGCCCAGGCACCCGCCCAGATCGCCGAGGTCTGGACGCGCGCTGGCGCGCTGGCGCGGGCTACTGGCGAGTGGCGACGCGAGAGTTATACACATGTCCGCTGCCGTATCCTACCGCGACCAGGGCCTCGCTGTCGCTATCTTTCGCCACTCTGAGATTCCCGTTCAGTAGCACTTCGGGCGAAGCAACCTCGGGCCAAGGCGCCGTTTCGCAGGCGCTCTGGCCATGACGCCCGTCGTCGTGCGTCCCGCCTGGGATCTGGGCGCAGACGGCGCGATCGGGTCAAGAGGATGCACGATCAGTCGGAGTGCGGCGAACCGTTCGGCACTGCCCAGAGGGGCGAGTAATGGCGCAGGAAGTGGGCCCGCATGGACGACCTTGACGTCCACGTCGTCACCTTCTATGCTCACACGACGAAGCTGGATTGGACGGCACCGCGACCCGGTGGCGTGCGCTTGAAAAGGACGCTCTCGGCCGGCGCGGCTTCGAGTGAGGATGGGCTGGCGATGGGAAGCGCCGTACTGGTCCTGGCGGCGGGCTGGTCGACGGGCATCGTCGCAGGCATCTATTTCGCACTGCCTGGCCCGATCTGTATCGTTGCCGCCGTGGCCGCTGTCGGAGCCTCACTTCTCGCTCCGACGGTGCTCCCGCGGCTCCTGGCGCTCGCCCTGGTGGCGTTCCTTCTCGGATCAGCTCGGGTTGACGTCGGTCGAGCGTCCGCCGTGTCGGACCCTCTGGAGACGTTCGCCGGAGACGTGGTGATCAGCGGACGGGTGGTCGAGGCGCCACTCGCGCGTGGCTCTCGCCTGGAGGCCGTCGTCGAGGTCGACGCTGTCTCCCGGTCGGGAACATCACATCTGCCGGCGTGGCTCGGCGACGCACGCCCTCGCGTTCTGCTGCGGGCGACGTACTTGCGGGCCACGACGGGAGACCAGATCGAAACACGCGGTCGGCTGTCGCGGCCGCGATCGCGGCCCGGCTGGCCGCTCGAGGAGATCCTGGCTCGCCGGCAGATTCGCTGGGTCATGGACGCCGGCGGCGCGCGGGTGGTCGAGCCGGCCGGACCCAGCCTCGTGGGCGCGCTCGTGGCGGCGCGCAACGAGTTCGAGGCGAACACCCGGGCGATCCTCCCTGAACCGCACGCCTCTCTGGTGGCTGGGATTGTGTTCGGGGCGCGCGTCGGCCTGCCGTCCGAGCTCCGGCAGGCTATGTCGGCCACCGGTACCTCGCATCTGACGGCCGTCTCCGGTGCGAACGTCGCGATGGTGGCCGGGTCCCTGATCTTCATCGCGTCGGCGCTCATCAGTCGCCTGCCGGCGAGTGCGACGGCGATCGCCGGCGTCTGGCTCTACACGGTGCTGGTCGGAGCGCCTCCTTCCGCGCTGCGAGCGGCGATGATGGCGACATTCGCGCTGCTGGCGTACGGGCTCGGACGACAGTCGGATGCGATCGTCGGGCTGGCGCTCGCCGTGTCTGTCCTGCTGGCCTGGGACCCCGGCCTGGCGCTCGATCTCGGCTTTCAGTTGTCGGCGACGGCGACGGCCGGCTTGATCCTGCTGGCGCCGTCAATCGAGCGACGCATGTCCTGGTTGCCTGCCTGGCTACGCGGGCACGTGGCGGTTGCCATCGCCGCGCAGATTGCAACGCTACCGCTGATCGTCGGGACATTTCAGCGGCTGTCGCTGGTGTCGCTTCCCGCCAACGTCGTGGCCGCGCCGACTATCGTGCCGATCATGGGACTGGGCGCACTGATCGCCGTGTTCGGCACCGTTCCGGGGCTCGACGCGCTGCTGGGCTGGACAGCCTGGCTGTTCGCCAGCGCAATGCTCGCCGTGATTCAGACGGCGGCGGACCTGCCGGGTGGCGTCGTCGCGGTGGGGCGGTTGCCGGCCTGGCTGCCGCTCGGCTGGTACGCGCTGCTCGGGTGCTGGGTGGCAGCCGGTTCGGCCGACGTCAGGGCGGCAGGGGTTCAGCCGATGGCCTGGAAGCTGGTCGCGGGTATCGGCGCGGCGCTGATGGCGACGGTTGTCCTGCTGGGTTGGACAGACGGAAGGCGTCACGACGGGGTTCAGGTGGTGCTTCTCGACACGGAGTCAGCCGCGGCGTTCGTACGCACGCCCGGCGGAAACTCTGCACTCCTGATGACGTCCACGACGAGCCGGGGGATCGCCGCGAGCGTCGGCGCGCAGTTGGAGATGCCGGAGAGTACGATCGGTGTGGTGGTCGGACCTGGACACGTGCGAACGGGCGTCGATTTGCTCGACATCGGCCGTACGACGTCTGTCGAAGACGTGGGTGACCAGCAAGAGGAGGATGGCAACCGTGAGACGGCTACCCAGGACACATTCGCGTGGACTGAGGTTGGCAGGGGAACGAGGATCGACCTCGGCGATGGCGTCTTCGTCGAGGTGGTCGACGTCCGGGCGGTTGGAGATCGCCGCATGGCTGACCTCGCCGTGTTGATTGAGGACGTCGCGATCCTGCTGCCGGGCCCCGGGGCACCGAGCACTCGCTGGCCAGACGTGGCGCCAGACGCTGTCTCGATAGCGGTGTTACCGACCAGCGCCGTGACGTGGGCCAGGTCTCTCCCAGCACGCAAGTGGCTCCTGCTCGTCAGGGAGGCGTCACTGGAACGGACGCGAGAAGGGCCGGAGGTACCGTTCCTCGCGCGGCGCGAGCACGGGGTGATTGAGCTGAACGTGCTCGATGGGTCGGTCGGCGTGCACGCGGAGCGCTGCACGGATCGGCGCGCCTGCGAGGTCGAGCTGCCGCCGCCGACGGTTCGGACGTTGCTGCCAGGCGGGCCGGCCGACAGGTCGAGCGGCGATACACCGCCCCCAGTACAATCGGGTCGGAACAGTGCCGGCCCGTAATCAATCAGGCAACGAACGGGCCGCAACTGTCAGAAAGTCACCCGGCACAAGCGAGTGTGACGCATGAAGCGATGGTCGGCTGCGCCCCTGGCGGCGCTCGTTCTGTTCATGGGCGCCTGCGACTACCTGCCGGCGATGCCACCGAATCCGTTCCGGGTGACCCCGACCGTGGTGGCAGAGGCGACGCCAGCCCCGGTCGTCGTCTCGCCGACGCCGGTTCCGACGGCCACACCGGTCCCGTTCACACCGTACTGGGTCAAGAACCACCGACCGACTGAGATGTGGAGCGGGCCGCCAGGACAGGCCGGCGTGGTCAGCTTTGGCACGACCTCGAGCCAGTTCTGCTCATTCCAGGTAATGGAGCCGCAGCGGAGCGCACGGCTGTACGTGCTCAATCCGTACTCACGCGACTACTTCTGGATCGACGCCGATGCCGTCGGGCCGGTCTCCGAGCAGCCCCAACGGGCCGCTGGACCGAAGCCGCCAGACCACAACTGCGCCGAGCAGGTCTACGACGGGTGAGGCATGTTCTTGAACGAGAACGGCCCGCCTTTTTGGCGGGCCGTCGTTGCGGTGCTGGACGTTGGCGATCAGGTCAGCCCGGACCACTTCTGGAGCCAGACCAGGCCGACGAGGTTCGCCAGGATGACGAGCAGGACGATGATGAGCTCCATGCCCTCGCTGACGACCACGTGTACGCTCCTCGGTTGATCTGTTGCCGATGCTGTAGCCGATTGTAAGAGGCGGGGCGCGGTGCTCGCCAGGGGAGTCACCGCACGGATACTCGACCCCGGACCAGGATCAGGAATCGTCTCGCGTGGAGGACATCCTGAGGTTCCCCTCGACGACGGCGCCCTCCTGGATGACCAGCGTCGCAGCCGACACTTCGCCGGTAACGCGGGCGCTGGAGGCGATCTCCAGCCGGCCCGAGCATTCGATCGAGCCGTTGACCTCGCCGAGCACCATCACCTGCTCGCCTGTGATACGCGCGGCGACTCGGGCCGACTCCTCGACGACGACCCGCTGCTTACTCTCGATCTCGCCCTGGACGGCACCGCGTACGCGAATCGAGCGCTCCGAGCGAATCGTCCCCTCGATGCTGGCGCCATCGCCTACCACCGTCTCGTCGTCCTCGAGGGCTGGCGGATGCGAGGGCGTGGCCGTGAACGTTGGCGTGGCGACCGTTGGCGCGGGGGACGCGTAGGCAGGCAGGTCTGACTCAGCCGGCTCCGGCTCACGCGCGGGAGGCGGAGAGGGCTGAGGCAGATACACGTCCGGCTCGGCCGGCGGGGCCTGCGCGAGCGTGACGGCCTCCTCAGGCTCGTCGGCGGTAGCCGTATCGTCCTCGGTCGGAGCCGATGGCTGGCCGCCGAGCGCCCGGGAGAAGCGGGTCCACTCGGATTCTTCTGTCTTCTTGAACATGCTTCCTCCGGCGCGAGCCTGGTTGGCCGCGACCGTGATCTGACGGCGCGCGCCAGTATACCACCTTGGCTCGCCATTCGAGTTGAAGGCTACCAGCGCGGCTTGAGCGGTAGCCAGTCCGCGTGGCGTGCGCGCATCGCCGAAACGTCGTCTCTGGCGTGGCCGCGGCGCTTTTGATACTCCTCCGCGTACTTCGCCAGCTTCTCCTCGTCAAGCTCCACACCAAGGCCCGGGCCGGTCGGCACGTCCAGGTAGCCGTCCTTGATCTCGAACATCGGCCCCTTGATGATGTCATCCGGGTTCCAGGGGTAATGGGTGTCGCTGGCGTAGATCAGGTTCGGGACGGCCGCCGCCAGATGAGTCATCGCCGCCATGGTGATGCCGAGATGGCTGTTCGAGTGCTGGCCGACGCCCCACCCGAGGGCGTGACACATCCGAGCCATCCGGACGCAGCCGGTGAGACCCTCCCAGACGTGGTGATCCGAGAGGATGACGTGAATGGCGCCTGAGCGGAACGCTTCCGGGATGTGGTCGAACGAGGTGACGCACATGTTGGTGCTGAGGGGCGTGTGCGTGGACTTGGCGACCTCGGCCATCCCGGTGATGCCAGAGGTCGGATCCTCAAGATACTCCAGGTCGACGTCTCGCAGCTTGTAGGCGACGCGCCGGGACGTCTCCACCGACCAGATCGCGTTCGGGTCGATCCGGAGCTGCATCGAGGGGCCGAATCGCTCGCGGAGGAGGCGCATCGTCTCGACCTCATCGTCGGGCTCCAGCACGCCACCTTTCACCTTGATGCACTTGAAGCCCCAGCGCTCGACCCACTTCTCGGCGAGGCCGACCATCGCCTCGGGCGTCAGGACTTCGCCCCACTCGTCGTCGCCGGCCTCCTTGTAGAACAGGTAGGCGGCCCATGGTACGCGCTTCCTGACCACCCCTCCCAGCAGGTCGCTGACCGGGCGGCCGGCCTCCTTGCCCATCAGGTCCAGGCAGGCTTCCTCCAGCGCCGAGAAGAGCCTGGGATTGCGAAGCGTGACGCGGAGCGGCTCGAGCTGCCAGGGGTCCATGCCGATGATGTGCCCGCGCGCCGCTTCGAGCGATGCCGCCATCGAGCCGCCACCTGGCGCTTCGCCCAGCCCCTCCAGTCCGCTATCGGTCTTCAACTGAATGATGACCCGCATGTAGACGGGCTCGTGGATACCCCACGAGTTGCGGAGCGGCGGATCCGGGACGGCGATCGGCGTGAGCTTCATCTCGGTGATGCGCATCGTGAGTCCTCCCGAAGGGGCGCGCCGTTCAGGCGTGGCTATCTTCACGTCTTCGCGGTGCGAACGGTTCGGCGCGCGCCAGCTGTTCGATCAGGTGACAGTGCATTGTCCGGCTTTCGGCGCGCCTCATGCATCGGCTGGGCCTCGGCCACGGGTTTCTGGAGTACCGTTTCGAAGAGTGATCCAGGCGGCGGGTGCGTTCGTACTGACGATGAGGTACGCTCCGGGTTGCCAGGCGGCGTAGCTTGCCCTGACGCAGGAAGGGTCGGCCGGCCCGGAGCTCGAGAGATGGCAGCGGTACGAAGATTCGAGAGCCAGGGACGATTCAGGGCGCCACCAGAGGCGATCTGGCCGCTCCTGGCCGACACGCCGACGCTCAATCGAGCGATCGGGCTGCCGCCCGTCGAGTACGAGTTCACGCCGTTGCCGACTGGCGGTTCGCGGGTCGAGGCGGCAGTCCGCTCATACGGCCTGACACTGGCCCGCTGGACGGAGCATCCGTTCCTGTGGCGCGAACCGTACGGCTACGTCTTCTTGCGCGACTTCTACGGCGGGCCGTTTGTCAGAGTCTCGGGCGGGGTAGAGATGTCCCGCGAGAACGACGAGACCTGTCTGCGGGTGTTCGCCGAGGTCGAACCGCGCAACGTGCTCGGGCAGGCGATCCTGGCGACCGGCTTCGGACAGCGCTCGACCGACAAGATCGTCGAGCAGGTCGGCATCTTCGACCGGTTCCTGCGCGGCGAGGGGGACGATCCGTTTCCATCGCTGGCGCCGGCGGTGCGGTCGACTAACCGGATCAGCGAGATCGCCGGTCGGATAAGAGGGGCCGGAGGCTCGAAGCAGATCGTCGATCGGCTTTGCGCGCACGTTGCCAGCGCCCGCGACGAAGACGTGTCCCGCATGCGTCCGTTCGAGCTGGCCGACCGCTGGGGGGAGGACCGCCGCGCGACGCTCGGCGTGTTCCTTCAGGCGACGGTCGCCGGTCTGCTGACGATGTCATGGGACGTGCTCTGCCCTGGCTGTCGGGTTGGGAAATCTGAAGTCCGAGCGCTGAAGGATCTGCGCGCCGAGGCGCATTGCGAGGCGTGCAACATCGTGTTCGACGCGTCGTTCGACCAGCTCGTCGAGGTGCGCTTCTCTCCGGCGTCCGCCATCCGGCCGGTGGAGCTGCGCGAGTTCTGTATTGGCGGGCCGAGGAACACCCCGCATGTTGTGGCGCAAGTGCCGCTGGCGCCCGGAGCGCACCAGGAGGTGCGGTTGCGAATCGGGCCGGGGCTGTACCGGGCGCGGGCTGGCGGGGCCGAGTCGGGGGCTGGTCTGGACGTCAGGCGCAATGCGGAGGGGGCCACCATCGTGATCACAATCGGGTCGGGCGGGATCGAGCCGCGCCATGCGTCGGTCGCGCCTGGTGACCTCGTGCTCAGGGTCAAGAATGACCTCGACGTCGCGACGACGCTGGTGCTGGAGGACAGCCGCTGGCCGGACACGGTGGCGACCGCTGCCGTTGTCAGCACGATGCCGGAGTTCCGCGACCTGTTCTCCTCCGAGGTGCTGGCGCCCGGGCTGCAGCTCGGCGTGACCCGCCTGGCGTTCCTCTTCACCGACCTGACGGGCTCAACGGCACTGTATCAACGCGTCGGTCAGGCCAGAGCGTTCAGGATCGTCCAGGACCAGTTCGCGATCCTGGGCGCGGCAATCGCCGAGCACAACGGCGCCATTGTCAAGACGATCGGCGACGCGGTGATGGCGACGTTCCCCACCGGCGGCGATGCACTGGCTGCGGGTCTCGCCATCCAGCGCGAGATCCGCCGTATGGAGCTTCGCGGTGATGCCGACCCGGCCCGACTGGTGCGGGTGGGCATTCACCAGGGGCCGTGCGTCGCGGTGACGGCGAACGACCGCCTGGACTACTTCGGCACGACCGTCAACATCGCGTCGCGGGTGGAGCACGAGGCGAACGGCGGGGAGGTCGCCGCGACGGCCGACGTCTGTGAGTCCCCTGACGGACAGGCGGTGCTCTCAGCCGGGAACGTGCGCGCGAACCCCACAGTTGCTCGACTCAAGGGCATCGACGAGCCGGTGCGGCTGTTCCGGTTGACCCTGCTGGACTAGCGGCGACGAAGTCGGTCGTTTGCGTTGCGGGCAGAGATCGAACGCTCGCGCTGATAGAACAGCCAGAAGGCCGGGAACGTCGAGAGCACCGCGAGACCGATCAGCGCGGCGTCGCCGTAGATCCGCCCGGCGATGGCCAGCACGATCGTCGTGCAGGCGAGCGAGAGCAGAGCCAGCGTGAACAAGTACGGGTCCCGCATCCAGGCTCGTTGGTTGCGAGACTCACGACCTGGCATTCAATGCTCCTATTGACGTGTCAATTCTGTCCGCGAGGACGCCGCCCCGGGGCGGGGCTCGTTCGTCACTGTACTGTCAAGCGCCATGCCGCGTCACGTTCCGAGAGCAATTACGTACGGCTCGAGCGACCGGATGCAAGGATTCTGGGCCAGGACTTCGATCTGTTTAGGTGAGCCTTAGCTGGAAACTCTCTCACCGGATGGCCTGCGGCGATGGCTTCGTCGCGGGAAGTGAGGTTGGGAGGGCCACGGTGGGGCGCCGAGTTGGCACGGGAATCGGCGTCCGGGCCTGGATCGGCGAGGTCGGCGGAGGGGCCGGCTTGACGGCGGTGGGGGCTACCGCCGGCTGGCGCGGACTGCCGACGGTGAACTGCCAGCGGTAGCCGCCGAGCTGGTTGCGGTCGTCGCGGGCCTGAATCCTGATCTCGTGGTTGCCGCCGGCGAACGTGCGGACGAAGCTGATCGTCTTGACGCGGACCGATGGCCCGATCGGCTCGATCTCGACGGACTCGCCGTCAACGAACGCCGTGACGTCCACAAGGTCGGCCGAGCCGCTGACTCGCGCGCTGATCACCACGTCGCCAGCCGGCAGGGTCGCACCGGGAGCAGGTTGGAGACCGCTGACGATCGGCGACAGGCCCGGCGAACCGGCCGGCGCCGGGCTCGATCCGATCCCCGGCGCTGGCGAGCCCAGCGGCTCGATCAGGGCGTTGATGGTCGGGGTTGCGGGCGCCGCGAACGCCGAAAGGGTCGGAGGCACGGCACTTTCGAGGCGACCGGGCGTGCTGCCGGCGATCGGCGGAGCGCCCTCACGGGGCCGCTGCACGGGAGGCGCCGTGCACGCGACAAGCAGCACGACGACGACCAGCGTGGTGGATCGGCGCCTGAGGCGCGAATGCAATCGTCGATCGTTAGGGGTCACAAACGCTCTCGTTGTCACGCCGCCACGCGGCCCAGGTACCGACGGACCGCGACGGCGGCGCGATGATACGGGACGCCGACGCCAGGTCGTCAAGGAGGATCCCGTCCCCCTACTGGAAGGGAGGCGCGATCTCGCGCCGCCACGCGCCATCTCGTGAGGTGTTCGGTACACTTCGAAGCCGAACCCAACAGGGCGGCGAGTGGAGACCACGATTCATGGCGGCATCAGGTAAGGCTCGGGCGCTGGTGACTGGCGGTGCTGGATTCATCGGCTCACACGTCGTGGACGCGTACATTCAGGCCGGACTCGACGTCGCGATCGTCGATTCACTCGCGACGGGCTCGCGGGCAAACGTGAACCCGGCCGCGCGCCTGTACGAGGTCGACATCCGCGACGGCGAGGCACTCGACCGAGTCTTCGCGACGGAGCGCCCGGACGTGGTCAGCCACCAGGCGGCCCAGGCGAGCGTCAGGGGCTCGATGGAGGACCCGCCGCGAGACGCCGCGATCAACGTGCTCGGCTCGATCAACGTGCTAGAGGCTGCGCGCAAGCACGGCGCCCGGAAGGTGATCTACGCCGCGACCGGCGGAGCCGCCGTTGGCGAACCGAAGTACCTGCCAGTGGACGAGGATCACCCGGTGGCGCCGCTGAGCCCGTACGGCGCCAGTAAGCACGCCGTGGAGCACTACGTCGCGCTGTACAACGAGACGTTCGGGCTGGACACGACGGTCCTGCGCTACACGAACATATACGGTCCCAGACAGGACCCCCGAGGCGAGGCCGGCGTGATCGCGATCTTCGCGGGTCTGATGCTGACCGGCGGGCAGCCGATCGTCAACGGCACGGGTGAGCAGGAGCGCGACTACGTCTACGTCGGCGACGTCGCGCGGGCCAACCTGCTGGCGCTCGACAGGGGAAGCAGCCGGATGTTCAACATCGGTACGGGCGTCAGCACGTCGGTGAACGGGCTGTTCGACATGCTCGCCGAGCTGACCGGGTACGGTGAGCCGCGTCAGCACGGGCCGGCGCTCAGCGGTGAGGTGTTCCGGATCTTCGTCACCAACGACCGAGCTCGCGACGAGCTGGGCTGGCAGCCGACGGTCGAGCTGCACGAGGGGCTTCGGCTGACCGTCGAGAGCATCCGCGCGAAGCTCGCGGCACAAGGAGGGGCGTGATCTCCGCCTCACCGACGATTGTCCCGATCCTCAGCGTCCATCGTAGCAGAACGGTTCGAAAATCGCTGTCCTCCAGCACGCACTTCGGCTGTTGGGCGCAAAACAGCCGGTGACTAGATCGCTATCGTGCGACCGTCGCGAAGTCCACGAAGATTGGGACAGGAAATCCGACCGAAATCGGCCGCGCGGGGGTCTATACTCCCAGGCGGGAGGCACACTGGTGAGTGAGGCTGGCCGCGGATACATCCTCGCACTCGATCAGGGCACGACCGGGTCGGCGGCGCTGGTCTTCGACCGGCGAGGCACGCCGGTGGCGATGGCGGATCGCGAGATCCATCAGGGGTATCCGGAGCCCGGCTGGGTGGAGCACGATCCTGAGGAGATCTACCGGACGACGCTCCGCGTGGCCCGCGAAGCGCTCGACGGCGCCAGGATTTCGGGCGCCGACCTGGCGGCGATCGGCATCACGAACCAGCGCGAGACGACCGTCATCTGGGATCGCAAGACCAGCCAGCCGATCGCTCCCGCCGTCGTCTGGCAGTGTCGGCGCAGCACGCCGATCTGTCAGCGCCTGAAGCAGGCCGGTCTGGAGCCGATCGTGCGGGAGCGGACCGGGCTGCTGATCGACGCCTACTTCTCGGCGACGAAGATCGCCTGGCTCCTGGACAACGTGGAGGGGGCGCGCAAGCGGGCCGAGGCCGGCGAGCTGGCGTTTGGGACGATCGACACCTGGCTGCTCTGGAAGCTGACCGGCGGCGCCGTCCACGTGACCGACGTTACCAACGCCTCCCGCACGATGCTCTACAACATCCACGAGCGGAGGTGGGACGGCATCCTGCTGGAGGCGCTGGGCGTACCGGCGGCGCTGCTGCCTGAGGTCCGCCCGTCGAGTGGCGTCCTGGGTGAGGTCGCGGGTGAGGCGCGCGCGGCGTTTGACGGCGTCGGTGTGCCGATCGCCGGTGTGGCCGGCGATCAGCAGGCGGCGCTGTTCGGGCAGGCCTGTTTCGAGCCGGGCATGTCGAAGAACACGTACGGCACGGGGTCGTTCCTGCTGCTGAACACCGGCGACCGCGCGCCGAGCTCACGGCTCGGACTGCTGACGACGGTCGCGTGGGAGGTCGGGAGCACCTGGACGTACGCGCTCGAGGGCGCGGTCTTCGTCACCGGCGCGGCCGTCCAGTGGCTGCGTGACGGCCTGGGGATCATCGCGGACGCGGCCGAGACCGAGGCGATGGCGCAGTCAGTCGAAAATACCGGGGGCGTGTACTTCGTGCCGGCGTTTGCCGGGCTCGGGGCTCCGTACTGGGACATGTACGCACGGGGTGCGATCGTCGGGCTGACCGGGGCGACGCGCCGCGAGCACATCGCCCGAGCCACGCTCGAAGCGATCGCGTTCCAGACGGCCGACGTGCTGGCCGGGATGCGTGACGAGGGTGGCGTCGACGTGCCAGTCTTGCGGGTAGACGGTGGCGGTACCGCCAATGGATTCTTGATGCAGTTCCAGGCCGACCTCCTGGGCATCCCGCTGGAAGTCGCGGACGTCCAGGAGACGACGGCGCGGGGCGCGGCGTATCTGGCTGGCCTTGGCGTCGGACTCTGGACGGACGCTGCCGAGATCATGCGCCAGTGGAAGCCATCACGGCGGTACGAGCCGTCGATGTCCGAGGAGCGGCGTGTGGAGCTGCTCACCGCGTGGCATCGGGCGGTTGACCGGGCGCGCAACTGGGCCACGGGGTAGCATGCGCGATATCCTGGTGCCTTTGGTGGTCGGCGTCGGTGTCACGGTGCTGGTGCTCGTGCTGATCGTCGGAGCGGGACGTGCGGTCGGTCGCGAGCCGGTTATCCCGTGGGTCTGCGACGACACACGGTTCGTGGACACGGTGCCCGTCGGGCGTGGCGTCGTCGGGCCGGCCGTGAGCGCACCTCCTGGCTGCGGCGGCCAGGGTACCTGATCGCGTGCCTTCAAGATCCGCCCGTCGCGAGGCATCCCGAACGAGCGAACCTCAGCCCGAGGCGTCCTGGGCCGAAGCGACCTGTCAGCTTTGCGGGCTGCTGGTGCCACTGGCGTTCCACACGCTGGGGACAGTCGGGTTCGAGTCGACCAAGACGCTGCTGCTCCGAATGTTAGCGTTGATGCTCGTGCTCGGCTGGCTCGCGATGGAGGCCGGCCGAATCGGGCTGACGCCCGGCCCGTTCGCCTGGCGTGGGGCGCTCCCGATGCTGTGGGCTGGTCCGCTCCGGCTGGTGGTGGTCGGGTTGCTCGCGGTGGGCCTGACCACGGCGCTGGCAACGGCAACCTCAGTCACGCCGCTCGTCAGCCTGCTCGGATCGTGGGATCGTCAGCAAGGTTTCGCGACGACGCTCGCCTGGCTGGTGCTGGGGATCGTGGCGGCGCTGGCGGGCCGAAAGCCGGCCAGTCGGCGTGGCCTGCCGGCGATCTGGGCGCTCGGTAGCGTGCCGATCTGTCTCTACGGGTTCGTCCAGTATGCGAACCTCGATCCGGTCACCTGGCTCAACCAGCCGCTCGGCGTGGTCAGCACGCTCGGATCGTCGACTGCGCTGGCGACGTACCTGGCGATGCTCGTGCCGATGACGCTCGGATGCGCAGTTCTGGCCGCCGGCGATGGCGCTGAGCCAGGCCATCGGAACCCGGGTTGGAAACGCTTGATCGCCGATCGGCGGGTGCGCTTCGGCGGCCTCGTTGCCGTTCTCACCGCGCAGGTCGTGACGCTCGCGATGACCCAGGTACGCGGCGGAGTGCTGGCGCTTGGGAGCGGGCTCCTGGTGATGGCGGTGTTCGCGCTCTGGCCGACCCGGCGACGCGTTGTCTTGCTGGGGGCCGTTGTCGGACTGGCGATCCTGGTGGCGGGCAGCGTCGCGCTCGCGGCGATCCCCCGACCGGACATCGGCGATGGCGAGGACACGTCCGCACGGCAGCGTGTGCTGATCTGGCAAGACGCCCTGCAGGCGATCGCGGGGCCGCGCATCCTGATCGGGTACGGCCCCGAGGCGCAGATGCTCGCCCTCGAGCCGCGCTTTCCCGTCGAGCTGGCGCTGCGGTTCGAGAACTCCAGGTTCGACCGGGCGCACAACCTGGTGCTCGACACGCTGCTGACGACCGGCCTGCTCGGTCTGGTGGCGATCCTGGTACTGCTGTACGCGGTGGTACGAGCGGCGATCTCGGCGAGCGCAGACGAGCGCGGCTCGGCCCGCTGGCTCGTCGGCGGGCTGCTCGGGACGCTGGCGGCGAACGTCACGGCCAACCTGTTCGCCTTCGAGACGGCGGCGACTGGCGTCCTGTTCTGGATGACGGCCGGGCTCCTGGTGGCGCCGCTCCTTCCACTACCTCAGCCCGCGCCGCCGGTCCGGCAACCGACCGCTCGAGAACGGCGCCAGGCTGGCGGCCTGGCTCCGGCCGTACGGCTCCGAGCGACGGCGATGCTGGCGGCAGGGGCGATCGGGTTGGCGATGGTGCCGTGGTTGACCGCGCCGTTCCTGGCGGACCTGTACCACACGAGAGCCCTGGCCCTGAAAGCTGGCGAGGCTCCCGGCTCCAGCACACGCCAGGAGCTCGCCGCTGTGCAGTCAGTGCCGTGGCTAGATGTGCCCGTACTCGCGCTCGGCGAGTTGTATCTGGATATCGCAAAGACCACGAACCTGACGTCGACGGCGACGGTCACGACGTTCGACGACCTGTTCGAGATCGCGCCGTCGAGTCGGACGGCGCTGTTCGAGGCCGCGAGGCTGGCGTTCGAGCGCGCCGTCTCGCTCAACCCGCTCGATCCGTACACGCACGCTGGCCTCGCTCGACACTGGATGATGCGCGCCGAGGCAAGCCGGGACCCCGCGGAGCAGTCCGATGCGTACGGCAAGGCTGTGGAAGCGTACGACCGCGCGATCGCCGCTGGTCCGAGCCGTGTCGGGCTGTACGACGAATCCGGCGTTGCGCTGACGCGTTGGGGCCGTCCGGCGCTGGCGCTGGAGCGGTTCAAGCAGGCGGACGCCCTGAGCGGCCCGACAGCCGAGCGGCTGACGCGGGTAGCCGACGCGATCCTCGTGTCGGGCGACGTGGCGGGGGCCAGGGCGCTGTACGAGCAGGCGCTGACGCTCGACTCACGGTCGGCGCCGGCCGAGGCCGGGCTGGCGCGGCTGGACCGCCAGGCCGGCGATCTCACCTCGGCGCTCGAGCACGCCCAGCGCGCAGCCCGCTATCAGATGCGTAACTGGCAGTATCAGCGGGATCTGGCGTTGGCGTATCGTGACGTAGGCCAGAGTGCCGAGGCACTCGTGGCGGCACGCGCGGCGAGGCGGATGGCACCGGCGTGGGAGATGGACGACTTGACGGCGCTGATTCAGTCGGTGTCAGGCTGAGAGGACAGAGGACGTGCCAGAGTCGGATCTGCCACATCGCATCATCGTCGAACGGATCGTCTACCGCCTGGAGCCGACGACGATCGTGCCGGCCTCGGTCGAGCGGCTTGGCGTGGACGCCGAGGGCCGCACGTTGTACGTCGACACGGGGCGGGCAGCCTCACGTAAGCACGTCTACCTGGCAGCTGCCGAGCCGGCGCTCGCAGCGTACGTGCGGGACGACCCTCCGCCGGGCTACGGACTGCCGGATCTCCTGGCCGACGCCTTCCTGGAACGGCTGCCGCGCCCCGAAGCGCTCGGCCTGCTCGGCCTGCTCGCTGCGCATCACGTGGTGCTCGCGGACGGCACTCGGCTGGGAGGTTCGCTGGCGACACTGGCCGAGGCAGTGACGACGGTGGCGCTGGAGCCGTCCGGCTTCGCTTCGCAGTCAGGACGGGTACCGGAGTGGGCGCTGGCCGAGGCCCTGCGCCCGCGCGCCGACGTGCTGCGGGGCCGACTGCTCAGCGTGCCGTTCGTGCGGGCGCTCGGGTCACGCGAGCTTGGCTATGTGCGCTCGATCGCGCCAGATGAGCTGGTCGTGGCCAGGACGACCGGCGAGTCGCTCGACGTCGGCGACTCGCTGGCCGTCAGGACGTCGGCCGGGCAGGGCCCGCTGGTGCTCGTCCGGGTACTCTCGTTGACGGGTCGCGATGCACGGGCCGCGCAGATCGCCGCCGACCGCGATGAGGGCGTAGGCCACGGCGATCCGGTCGAATTCGTTGCGAGTGAGCGGTCGTCGTCCGACCGGTAGGAGTGTGCAACCGGACCACTTCCGAGGCCGCCGCATCTTTGCGGGTGGCTGGGACGTGGTCAGTCAAGCAGCTCAGTCAGTCCGGGACGCTCTGTCAGGATGAGACCTGCGCGACGGGCCGCACCTTGTCGAAGCAGGTACTGCAGTAGACGGGGCGGTCGAGCCGCGGCAGGAACGGCACGAGCGCAGTGGTGCCGCACTCAGCGCAGGGGACCTGGTGCAGCTCACGCGGGGATTCGCCCAGGCGCTCACGCCGGCGGTTGACCCGACACTGATGGCACCGCTGTGGCTGGTTGAGCAACCCTCGTTCGGAGAAAAACGACTGTTCGCCAGCCGAGAACACAAAGCCGGATCCGCAATCACGACAGGTCAGCGTCTTGTCCTCGAAGCCCACCTCAGGAGCCCTCCCTCGGTAACTGCCCCGGCCACCGCGCATTGGACGTTCGTACCTTGAGCGCCGCGCCCTGGCCTCCCACCACTGACCGAGCTGGCTCGTTGGAGCCGAACACGAGTCACGGCGGGGAGTATAGCGATGAACGGGCGAACTGTAAAGCCCCACACGATTTTCTTAGCAGTTCTGTCAGCGATGGCATGACTTGACGGTCGCCTTCTGTTGCCCATAGCCTTCCCCGAGTGCATCACCATGCGAGCTAGTCGGGAACGATCCGACGGGGCATTGTGGGGAATCACGTGCTGTCGCTACGACCCTCACCACAAGTAGGGGCGCGATCCTCCGATCGTGTCCGTCGTCGCTGAGCAAGAGTCATCGCCGCTAACAGTTCCTCCGCCGCGCTCGACATGCCCGCCGTCAGCCAGTCGCCGGGCGTGCACGCCCGGCCAGCGACTCGCTCGGCGTGGCGCGCGGCGCTCGTGCCGGCCGCGCCGTCGATCGCGATCGGCATGGTCTGGGTCGTCGTCGCGTCCTGGAGCTCGATCGCCGAGCTGGTCACGTTCAACAGCACCTCGCGCGATATCGGCGTCTACCTCCAGATGCTCTGGAACACCGGCCACGGGCGCCCGTTCCAGACGACGCTGCTGGAGTCGAACCGAATCCACCTGGCGGAGCACGTCGCGCTGTTGCTGCCGGTGCTCTCGCCGCTCTACGCCATGCGACCGGACCCGCGCTGGCTATTTGTCGCGCAGACGCTGGTGCTGGCGCTGGCTGCGATGCCGGTGTACCTGCTGTCGCGAAGACTCCTGGGTGGGGTGATCCTGCCGACGGCGTTTGTGGCTGGCTTCTTTCTGATGCCCACGGTCACGGAGGTGGCGTACGACGCTTTCTATCCGGTGATCTGGTCCGCGCTTCCGATCGGTTTCGCCGGCTACTTCCTCCTGACCGACCGGGTCCGACCGGGCGTCGCGCTGGCGTTGCTGGCGATCCCGATCGAGGAGGAGGCCGGGCTGGCGGTGTTCGGTCTCGGTCTGCTCCTGGTGCTCAGGCGGGGACATCGACTGCTTGGCGTAGCACTGGCCGGGTTCGCGCTGCTCTGGCTCGGGCTGGTCGCGATGGTCGTGATGCCGCGCTTCCACGAGCCGTCCACGCTGCCGGCATCGGGCGAGAATCGGACGGTGGACCACTTTGCAGCGCTGCGCGACCATCCGGTCGAAACGGTGACGGACCTGCTGACCCAGCGAGTGCCGCGAGCGGCTCGCTGGCTGCTGGCGCCGACGGGCGGACTGCCGCTGCTCGCGCCGCAGGTGCTGATCGTAGACCTGCCACAGGCGGCGACGCTGTTGCTGGCCGACAAGGGCGAGCGCTTCCGACACCATTGGACGGCTCCGATGCTGCCCACGATCTGGCTGTCGGCGGTGGTGGGCTACGCCGCGCTGCGTGGCCGGCCGCTCCGTGTGGTTGGAGTCGCGCTTCTCGCGATCGGCTCCGTGACGACGTATCTGCTCGACAGTAACTTGCCCGGTGGGGGCGACTACGACCCGGCCGATCTCGCCTGGTCTGACCGGGCCGAGCAGCACGCCTATCTCGTGGCCAGAGTCCCGGCCGGGGCGTCGCTGGTCGCCAGCCGTCGGGCGCTCGGCGCGGTGGCGGACCGGGCTGAGTTGTACGTCTTTCCACCGAGCTATCAGGGCAAGCTGTGGCCGCCGGAGCGACGGGCCCAGGCCTACCTGCTCGACCTGAGCAACGACGGGACGCAGGAGCAACTGCTGCGCCGACAGAGCCCGCTGCGGGCGAATCGTCCGTACGCCATCTGGCTCGCAGGACCAGACGCGATGCTGCTGCTGGAGCGGGCGCCGGAGCCCGAGCAGCAGGTGGACCGCGATCTATCAGGGATCCGCCTGCGCGGGCTGTGGACGCGCCAGGATGGAGAGACAGTGGAGGTCGAGTCCCATTGGCAGGCCAACACAAAGCCAGCCACCCGCCTCACCCGAGTCGTCACGGTGCTCGACGGAGACGGCAGGGTGCTTGCCGAGAGTCGAGGGACGGCGCTGGACGCCTACCTGCCGACCGAGCAATGGCCGGCCGGCCAGGAGGTGATCGAACGGGTGCGGCTTGATGCGTCGCCGGGCCGGCAGCGGGTGGTGCGCCTCCGGTGGGTCGATGGGAACGGCCAGGGCGACGCGTTCGAGATTGGGATCGGCGACTCGCCCTGACCGCTACCGGCTCCAGTGGCTGTCGAGGAAGTCCAGCACGGTCCGCACCGCGAGGGTGAGCGAGCGGACCTGAACGCTACAGGGTCCGCTCGCTCACCCTCGCGGTGCGGAATCGCCTCGCTACCACTTTGCGGGATCCGCGTTTACTGGCCGAGGTAGCGATCGACGATTCGGACCAGCATCGCGACGCCGACCGGCAGGGCATCCTCGTCGATGTCGAAGCCGGGGTTGTGATTAGCGACAGTGATCCCCTTCGCCTCGTTCAGGACGCCGAGGTTGAAGTAGCAGCCGGTCGCCCGTGAAATGAAATAGCCGACGTCCTCCGAGGGCATGATCGGCGGGTGGTTGTAGCGCGTCCGCTCCTCGCCGACCACCTCGTGGGCCACGGACCTGACGAGTTCGGTCATCGCCTCGTCGTTGACCAAGACGGGGTAGCCGAACGCATAGTCGACGGTGGCATCGCCGCCCATCGCCCGCGCGATCCCCACGATCGTCTCCTGGATACGCTTCGCCAGCTTCTGCCGCACATCCTCGTCGAGGGTGCGGACGGTGCCGGACATCGTCGCCGACCTTGGGATCACGTTCGGGACGGTGCCGGCCTGGATGGTTCCGACGGTGATGACGGCGGACTGCAATGGATCGACCTCGCGGGAGACGATGGTGTGGAGCGTCGTCACCACATTCGCCGCGATCAGGACCGGATCGACGGCCGCGTGGGGCCGGGCCGCGTGACCGCCCACACCGATGATCTCGGCGCGAAACGTGTCAGCCGATGCCTGCGACGCTCCCCCGCGCATGCCGACTGTCCCGACCGCCTGCGACGAGAGGTGCAGCCCGAAGACGGCGTCGACCTTCGGGTCGTCCATCACGCCATCCTCGATCATCTTGATCGCGCCGCCGGGCGGCCGCTCCTCGGCAGGCTGGAAGCAGAGCACGACGTTGCCGGCGAGGGTCTCGGGGCGGGCGGCGAGGATCCGCGCGACTGCCAGGAGGATCGCGGTGTGGCCGTCGTGGCCGCAGGCGTGCATCACGCCAGGCCGGGTCGACTTGTACGGCTTGTCGCTCTCTTCCTGGATCGGGAGCGCGTCCATGTCGGCGCGTAGCATGACGGTGCGTCCAGCCCGGCCGCCGCGGATCACGCCTTTCACCCCGGTCCCGCCAACTCCGGTCTGCGTCTCGATCGCGAGCGAACGGAGCCGCGCCGCAACGTACGCGGCGGTCTCGTGCTCCTCGAACGCGAGCTCTGGGTTGGCGTGAAGATGCCGTCGATCGGCGATCAACTCATCTCGCACCGCGACGACAGTTGAAGTCAGAGTACTCATCAGGGATGACCTCACACGGGGACGCTGCCCCATCGCTCGGCGGGCAACGCGGAGAAGGTTGATTCGAGACAGTAGTCCGTGTCACGAGTGTGGGTCAAGCCACGGCTCGGCAACGGCAACTGGCGCGGTGCGTGCATAGGTGTTCCGAGTACACTTGGGCGGGGTCGGGCTGCGCGGCGCACCCGCTGTGGGTCGAGGCCGCGCGGCTCGTGTCGTTCCAAAAGGGGACACCGCGCCGATGTTTGACAGAACGGTCCTGGAGAATGGCCTGCGCGTCGTGAGCAGCACGATGCCGCACACGCGCTCGGTCAGCGTGGGGCTGTACGTCGCGGCCGGCTCGCGGTATGAAGATGACGAGATCGCTGGTGTGTCCCATTTCCTGGAGCACATGCTGTTCAAGGGCACGCGTCGACGCCCGACGGCTCAGCAGATCTCCGAGGAGATCGAGGGCGTCGGCGGCACGATGAACGCGGCGACCGACAAGGAGCTGACGGTCTACTGGGCGAAGGTCGGGCATCAGCACTTCGAGCGCTGCATGGACGTCCTGGCGGACGCGCTGCTCGAATCGACCATGGAGCCGGTCGAGATCGAAAAGGAGCGCCAGGTCATCATCGAAGAGTTGGCGATGACCGAGGACAGCCCCGGCGACCTGGCGGCGCTGCTGATCGACGACGTGCTCTGGCCGGAGCAGCCGTTGGGCCGCGACGTCGGGGGCTCGCAGAAGTCGGTGGCGGCGATCACGCGCGAGCAGATCGTCGGGTTCGTGGAGCACCATTACACCCCTGCGAACACCGTGCTGGCCGTGGCCGGAAACGTCACGCACCAGCAGGTGGTGGAGCTGGCGAAGAAGCTGCTCGGAGAGTGGGCGCCGGCAACAGCCGGGCCGTGGTACCGCGCTGTCGACCGGCCCTCTCCTCGGGTGGCGCTCAAGTCGAAGAAGTCGGAGCAGGCGCACGTCTGCCTCGGGCTGCACGGTTACTCCAGCACGCACCCGGATCGTTACGCGCTCGACCTGATGAATACTGTCCTTGGCGAGGGGATGTCGTCGCGGCTGTTCGTGGAGATCCGCGAGAAGCTGGCGTTGGCGTACGACGTGCACTCGTACGTTGCACACTTCCTGGACGCCGGCGCACTCGTGGTCTCGGCGGGCGTGGACCCAAAACGCGTCGAACCGACGATCGCCGCCGTGCTGAGCGAGCTGAGCAAGATGCGCGCGGGAGTGCCCGAAACGGAGCTTCGGAAGGCGAAGGAGCTGATCAAGGGACGGCTCCAGCTCCGGATGGAGGACACCAGGGCCGTGTCGTCCTGGCTGGGGACGCAAGAGCTGCTTCGTGATGAGATCCTGACCGTCGATGCCGCGCTCGACGTCATCGAACGGGTGACCGTCGCGGACGTCAATCGCGTGGCCGAGGAGCTCTTGCAACCCGAGCGGATGTCGCTGGCGGTCGTCGGCCCGTATCGCAGCGAGGCGCGCTTCGCGAAGCTGATGGCCGGCTAACCGCCCTCGGCGGCGTCAGTGAGTGCCTCGGACGAGCCGGCGTCGTGCGGCGATCGGCTGGCAGCTCGGACAGAGCCAGGTGCCGCGCTGCGCCACCACCAGGCGTACGATCGGGCGGCCACACTTCTCGCGCGTGCAGGGCAGGCCGGCTCGGCCGTACACCTGGAGGAACTCCTGGTTCGTGCCGGGCTCGCCCTCGGCATCGACGTAGTCGGAAAGCGATGTGCCGCGCCGCTCGATCGCCGTCGTCAGGATCTGCTGGATCGCCTCGTGAAGGCGCGTCCGCTCGCGCGTCGTGAGTGACTCGACGGAACGTTGCGGATGGAGGCACGCTTCCCAAAGGATCTCGTCTGCATAGAGGTTGCCGATGCCGGCCAGGAAGGTCTGGTCGAGCAGGAGCGACTTGAGTCGTCCGCGCCGACGCTCCAGCAGCGTGTCAAGCTCGCCGCGTTGGATCTCCAGCGGTTCGGGGCCGAGACGTTCGTCCAGGAAGGCGTCCAGCGCGTCGCGGCCACGAAAGAGGTAGATCCGCCCGAACTTGCGCGGATCGACGAAGTCCAGGCGCCAGCCGTCGTCGAACGTGACCGACAGATGGTTGTGCGGCGCCGCCGGCAGGTCCGTCGTGCGGAGGACGAGGTTGCCGCTCATCTTGCGGTGGAGCACGAGGTAGGCGTCACCCGACAGTCCGACGATCACGTATTTGCCACGGCGCGCGATCGACTCGATCGTCCGGCCGACGGCGGTCTTCGCGAGCGTCTCGAGGGTCGCATTCGGCGCCATCCGCGGCCAGTCAAGCGAACCGACCGTGACGATCCGACGACCGACGATGCGCTCGCGCAGGCCACGCGCGGTCGTCTCGACCTCGGGCAGCTCGGGCACGTCAGACCCCCGCCGGTTGCTGGATTGGCTGACAGGACGGGCAATAGTAGGTGCCTCGCCCAGCAAACTGGATCTTGACGATCGAGGTGCCGCAGGTCGGGCAGGGCTGGTCTTTGCGGCCGTGGACGCGCGGGAAGTCGCGGGTGGCGGAAGCCTTGCCGTTGAGGATCTCGGCGACGCCCTCGCGGACCGCGAAGCTGAGGACGGTCTGAATCGCGGCGTGGAGCCGGGCGAGGGCGGCCTCGTCCAGGTCGCCGACGCGGGTGGCAGGAGTCAGCCGACTCTCGAAGATGATCTCGTCGGCGTAGATGTTGCCGATGCCGCCGACTAGCTTCTGGTCGAGGAGGGCCGGCTTGAGCGGCATCTTCTGGCGCCGGACGATGCGCTCGCGGAAGGCCTCCAGCGTGAACTCCGGGTCGAGCGGTTCCGGCCCGAGCTTCGCCTGATCCAGGAGCGGCTGGACGCCGGACTCGGGCAGGATCCAGACGCGCCCGAACTGCCGAATGTCGGTCAGGTAGAGCACGCTGCCATCGTCGAAGTGGAAGGTGACGTGCGTCGAGCGGTGCGGCAGGGGCGCACCGAAGGCCGGTACCGGATGCCCGCCCTCAGCCATCGTCTGCCCGTCCGCGCTTCGGTGGACGAGCTGCCCCGCCAGCCGCAGGTGAAAGACGAGCGCCAGGCCGTCAGAGAGATCGAAGATCAGGAACTTGGCTCGCCGCCACAAGCGCTCGATTCGCTTGCCGGCCAGATCGGCGACGCTGAGGCCCGTCGGCGTAACAACCTGCTTTGGCAGGCGGACGTCAATAGACGCGAAGCGGCGCCCGACGAGCGTCGCTTCGAGGTCGCGCCTGAGTGACTCGACCTCCGGCAGCTCAGGCACGCCCCGCCCCGACTGGCGTGGACTCGCCGACCTTGTACGCCTTGAGCTCCTCCCAGTTGTCGCCAGTGCGCAGCTCGACGACGAGCGGCACTTCGAGCTGCATCGCGCTCTGCATGATCGGGCAGAGATCCGTGGCGAATCCTTCGATGTCGTCGCGGTGGATCTCGAACAGCAGCTCGTCGTGGACCTGGAGGGTCATCAACGTCCGCGGGTACTTCTCTTCGATGAGCTTCTGCACGCCGATCATCGCGATCTTGACGATGTCGCTGGCCGTGCCCTGGATCGGGTGGTTGATCGCCTGGCGCACTCCCGCCTGGCGGACGTTGTAGATCTTGCTCGTGAGCTCAGGGATGTAGCGCCGTCGCTCCAACGCCGTGGTCACGAATCCACGCTCCTCGGCCTCGTGAAGGAGACCGTCCTGGTACGCCTTCACGGTGCCAAAACGGTCGAAGTATCGTTTGATGAACTGGCCGGCTTCGGCGGCAGGCAGCCCGCTCTGCTGTGCCAGGCCGTACTCACTCATCCCGTACAGCACGCCGAAGTTGACGATCTTGGCGAGCCGACGCTGGTCAGACGTGACGTCCTGGATCGGCGTGTCCATGACCTCTGAGGCTGTGGCGGCGTGGATGTCCTGGCCCTTCTCGAACGCTTCGACGAGCGTCGGGTCTTTGGTGAAGTGGGCCAGGACACGCAGCTCGATCTGGCTGTAGTCGGCGCTCAGCAAGCAGGTGTCCGGCGAGCCGGTGATGAACGCGCGGCGGACGCGCTTGCCGAGATCGGTGCGGATCGGGATGTTCTGGAGGTTCGGATCGGTGCTGGAGAGGCGGCCGGTGGCGGCAACGGTCTGGTTGAACGAGCCGTGAACCCGACCGGTCTCCTGGTTCACCATCAACGGCAGCGCGTCGACGTAGGTCGACTTCAGCTTGGTCATGTGGCGGTACTCCAGTACCAGCTCGATGACCGGGTGGACCCCGCGTAGCTCCTCGAGCACCTCGGCGCCGGTGGAGGCCTGTCCGGTGCGGGTCCGCTTCGCCTGCGGCAGCTTCAGCTCCTTGTAGAGCACGTCGCCAAGCTTTTGCGGTGAGTTCAGGCTGAACTCGTGTCCGACGGACGCATAGGCCGCCGCCTCGATCTCGGCGATCCGCTCGGACATCTCCTTGCTCAGACCCTTCAGATACGGCACGTCGACGGCGATGCCGTTCTTCTCCATCTCGCCAAGCACCGGGACGAGCGGGAGCTCGACGTCGCGGAACAGGGAGTCCAGGCCGGCATCTTTCAAGTCCTTGTCGAGCATTGGGACAAGGCGGCAGAGGATCGCGGCCTCGTTGCGCGCATACTCGCCGACCTTCTCGATCGAGAGTCGGTCCATCGTCGTCGCCGAGCGGCCCGTCCCGAGCAGGGTGCTGCCGGCCGGCATCTCGATCTGGAGTTTGCTCCAGGCGAGGTCCCGGAGGGCGAACGCCCGCTGGTTCGACTCCAGCAGGTAGGCCGCGATCATCGAGTCAAACGCGAGTCCCTCGGTTTCGACGCCGTGACGGGCGAGGACGATCTGGTGGAACTTGGCGTTGTGCGCCCACTTCTGGATGCTGGCGTCTCCGAGGACCGGGGCCAGCCGATCGCGAACGTCCGACCAGGCGAGCTGCTGGATCGGCTCCTCCGAGGTGTGGCCGACGGGGACGTACCAGGCGGCGTCCGGCCCGGTCGCCAGGCCAACGCCTACGATGTCGGCGCGCATCGGCTGGAGACCGGTGGTCTGGACGTTGAAGGCGATGGCAGGCGCAGACTTGATTCTGGCGAGCATGTCGTCGAGGGCGTCGAGGTCACGGATGATGCCGTCGCCGTCCTGGGCGGCGGTGGCCCCGCCGCCGTCGTTCGCCGATGCGCCGGAGACGTCCTCGGCGGCGGCCTCCGCGAACATCGCGAGCTGGCCGCTGGCGCCGGCACCGTCGAGTGTTCCGTGGTCCATCGAGCGGGCGATGTCGTCCAGCATCCGGCGGAAGCCGAGCTCGTGGAAGAGGCCGACGACGCGCTGGCGGTCGAAATCGCCGAGCTGCGCCCGCGACAGGTCGAGCTCGATGCCCGGCACCGCTCGGACAATCGTCGCCAGGTCCTTCGCCAGCACGATCTGGTCGTGGAGCGGCTCGATCTGGGCGCGCTGCTTCGCCGGCAGGTCGTCCAGGCGCTCGAACATCGTTTCGACGCTGCCGAACTGCGCCACCAGCTTCGAGGCGGTCTTGTCGCCGATGCCGGGCACGCCCGGGATGTTGTCCGAGGTGTCGCCACGCAGCGCCTTGAAGTCAGGGATCTGTGGCGGGTTGAACCCGTATCGCTCGCGGACGGCGTCCACGTCGAACATGACCACGTCGGAGAAACCACGACGAGAGGTCAGCACGCGAGTCTTCGGGCTGACCAGCTGCAATGCATCCATGTCGCCGGTCAGGATGACGACGTCAAGGCCCTTGCCTTCCGCCTGGAGCGAGAGCGTCCCGAGCAGGTCGTCGGCCTCGAAGCCCTCCAGCGAGTAGACCGGGATGTTCATACAGTCCAGCAGGTTGAAGACGTGCGGGAACTGTGGGGCCAGCCCGTCTGGCGGCGCGCCGCGTGTGCCCTTGTAGTCTGGGAACTTCGCCTTCCGGAACGTCTTGGACGAGTAGTCGAATGTGGCGATAACGTAGCGCGGCTTGAGCTCACGCCACGCCTTGAACAGCATCGACGTGAAGCCGTGGACGGCGTTCACCAGCTCCCCCTTTGGGGAGGTGAGGTTCGGCACGCCGTAGAAGGCGCGGAAGACGAGTGCGTGTCCGTCGATCAGCACGAGGGTGTCAGTCATACGGTCCCAGCCTTCGAGTCAGCGCCTCACGGTTGCGCGCCAGGGTGCTCTGGAAGGTGTCGGAGTCGATCGGGTCTGTCCACATGACGAGGGCGTCCTCGCCATTGTCGCTGTAGTAGCGCCGTCGGATGCCCATCTCTTTGAACGTATACTTCTCGTAGAGGCGTTGCGCGACGTCGTTGGTGACGCGGACTTCGAGCGTCAGCCAGCGAGCGCCGATCTGTTTCGCCCTATCGATGAGCGCTACCACCAGCAGCTCGCCGATCCCGTTGCCCTGGAAGTCCGGATCGACGGCGATCGTGGTGATGTGCGCCTCGTCCGTCATGAGCCAGAGCCCGGCGTAGCCGACGATCGAGCGCAGCTCGGCCTCGAGGGCCGGGGATGGGGGCGGCACGAGAGGGCCGCGCAGCAGCCGGGAGAGTCTGCCGAAGAGGCCGTTTTCGCCGCCGGCGACCGATCGCCTGACGTCGGCGACCGGAGTCGGTTCGTCTGACTCGACGACACGCGCAATGAAGTAGTGCGCCATCTTGTTGGACTGGATCTCACGACGGTAGGCGTTCTGGGGCCACGGCTGCGCAAAACAGCGCCGCTCGATGGCGCCGATGACGGGGATATGCTCGATTCGCATCGGCTCGATGCGAAATCGTTGGGATCTCCGCGTCTGCGCACTCGGTTCAGCCACCATCCCCTCGCTTCCAGCGGCCTCCATCGTGACCTGCCTCGCTGCTTACCTGCTCAGAACGACTTGCCGCTACCCCCGTGAGAGGTAGATCGGCTCCCCGGCGTCGGGCCCGGGCAGGCACCCCTGGCGGAATCGTTGCCAGGCCAGCTCGGCGAGGACGGACGGTCGTCGCACGGAGACTGCCGGCGGCGCGACCCAGACGTGCTCGCCGAGCGCTGCCAACCGGGTCCGACTCTCAGCATCGAGGTCGCCGACGATCGCGCATCGCTCCACCATTAAGCGTAGCAGGGAATCGAGGGTCACCCCCACGACCTCATCAGCCTGGCGAAGACGGCCACCGTCAGCCTGGAACAGCGCGGTAGCGAACCGGCCGCGCCCGGCTGCCAGGACGGCACGGACGGGCGAGCCGAGGGGCGGCAGGCCCGCTGCCAGGACTTCCAACGAGCCGATCCCGTAGGCCGGTACGCCGAGCGCGACCGCGAGCCCCTGGGCCACGCTCAGCCCGACGCGCAGGCCGGTGAACGATCCAGGGCCGCGCGCCGCGGCGATCGCCGTCAGGTCGGCGGGCTGAAGGCCGATCCTGCGCATCGTCTCTTCGACGACCGGCATCAAGTGGCGGCCGTGGTCCCGCCCGGCCTGCCAGACGACCTCGGCGAGCACGTCGCCGTCGTACAGGGCGATGCCGGCCCGCGTGGTCGACGTGTCGACGGCGAGCAACATGTCAGGCTGCCTCGACGGCCGACCGAACGGCGGAGATCAGGTGCTGACCCGGGGACTCGATCGTGAGCTGGCGTGTCTCGTCGCCGATGGCCGCGATCCGGATTGCGGTCGTGCCGGCGCGCAGACTGGCCGGCAGCGCCTCGGGCCATTCAATGGCGCAGACGCCGCCCGCGTCCACGGCGTCCGCCAGGGTGTCGAGCATCTCGTCGTCCAGGCGGCCGTCGAGGCGGTACAGATCGACGTGGTAGAGGGGCAGGCGCCCTCGATGCTGCACCATCAAGACGAACGACGGGCTGGTGACGGCGCCCTCGACGCCGAGGCCAGCGGCGATACCCTGCACCAGCACGGTCTTGCCGACGCCGAACTCGCCCGCGAGGAGCAGGACGTCGCCGGACTGCGCCGCCGCGCCAATGGCGCGCCCGATTCGTCGCGTCTCGTCGGCGGACCTGGAGCACACGGTCAGCGTGTCGGTCACGGCTCTGATCCGCCCGACCGGAAGTGGTCCCACGAGCTTCTGGGCGGCGCGATCGGCCGACCATGCTCGTCTTGCACGACGACCTGACCTGGCTCACCTGCTTCGAGCCGCCCGACGACAGTGAGCGGAGCCAGATGCCCGGACCCGGGCCGTTCAGTCCGGTACTCGTCGAGCAGCGCCGACGCCCGCTCGATGACCGCTTCGGGAGCGGCGACCAGGAGCTCGTAATCTTCACCACCCGAGAGCGCCATCATTTGGGCCGACTCGGCGTCGAAGTGCCGCCAGAGCGCCGGCGGCATCGGGAGGGTGTGAAGGTCGATGGTCGCGCGGAGGCCAGAGGCGTACGCGAGCTTGCCCACGTCGCCGAGGAGACCGTCTGAGAGGTCCATGCCGCAGCGCACGCCCGCGTCGACCAGGGCGAGGCCCTCGAGGACCCGTGGCGCTGGCCGACGATGGATGTCGACCAGGCTGGCGACGTCCGGGTTGCCGAGCGGCGGGCTGCCGTGCTCCAGGATCGCCAGCCCGCCGGCCGATCCGCCGAGCGCGCCGGTGACGGCCAGGAGATCGCCGGCCTGACCCGCGGCGCGACGGAGCCCGTCGCCGCGCAGCTCGCCCAGCACGGTGATGCTGAGCATCGTGAAGGGCGAGGAGACGGTGTCGCCACCGGCGATGGTGAATCCGAAGCCGCCCTCCAGCGCCTGGCGCGTGAAGTCGGCGAAACCACGGTACAGGCTGTCCAGGTCCAAGATCCGAGTGTCGGGACGGAGGCCGAGCGTGACGAACGCGCGCGTGGGGTGGGCACCCATCGCCGCGATGTCGCTGACGTTCTCGGCGAGCGCCTTCCAACCGAGATCCTTCCAGGATGTGGTCGAGTGGCGAAAGTGAATGCCTTCGATCAGGGCGTCCGTGGTCAAGACCTCGCGGAAGCCCCGTCGTGGCCTCCACAGCGCAGCGTCGTCGCCGATCCCGACGTCGCCGGTCGGTTCGGGCCGCAGCGGATCGCGACGCCCTCCGTTGACGATCCGGGCGAGGCGATCGATCAGACCGAACTCGCCGAGCTGCGCAACGGTGAGATCGGCGTCTGGTGAGCGTTCAGGCATACCCGTTCCCGCGCCTCGGTGCATGTTGCCGCCCGCGAGGCGCCCTGCGTTCAGATTGTAGCGATCGTTCAGGATCGTGATCGGCACCTGCGAGATACACCACGACGATGCCTGATACGATGTCGCGAAATCCTGGGCGGAGCGGGCAGGCGTGCGGATCGCCGTCGTGTCGGACATTCACAGCAACCTCGTTGCCTTCGAGACGGTCCTCGACGCGGTCGGCGAGATCGACCAGTTGTGGTGCCTTGGCGACATCGTGGGGTACGGTCCGCGCCCGAACGAGTGTGTCGAGCGGCTGGCGGCCTCGAAGCACCTCGCGGTGGCCGGCAACCACGATCATGCGGCGACGGGCAAGATCGGCGTCGAGGAGTTCAATCCGTTTGCCGCCCTGGCCGCCCGGTGGACGGCCGATACCCTCGCCGATCCGGCCCGCGAGTACCTCGCGGCGCTGCCGACCGTCCAGACGTCTGGCGAGTTCACGCTGGTACACGGCTCACCGCGCGGCCCGATCTGGGAGTACGTGCTGAACGTCGCAACGGCAGCCGCGAGCTTCGACCATTTCGAGGGTCCGTTTTGCCTCGTCGGACACACCCACGTCCCGTCGATCTTTGCTCGCTCCCCGGATGGCGAGGTACAGGCGCACCGGATCGTCGGCGAGGCCGAGTTGTCGCTGAAACGGCCCGGCTGGCGGTTCATCCTCAACCCCGGCAGTGTCGGCCAGCCGCGTGACGACGACGCGCGTGCATCGTGTCTGCTCGTCGACACCGATCGAGGGACCGCCAGCTGGCGGCGGATCGCGTACGACATCGCGGAGACGCAACAACAAATGCGTCGCGCCAGACTGCCAGCCCGCCTCGTCGAGCGACTCGCCCATGGCTGGTAGCCCTTCAAGGGCGTAGCATCGCCACGCTTGCTCGACAAAACGCCACGATTGCGACGATTCAGCCAAAAGTCTCGCAACCGCGCCATAAAAGTGATATACTGCCGCCGAATGTCCGGCCGGAGGGATGCAATGGCTATCGGAACTGCCGTCAGGGATCTCATTGAGGCGCGAGGACTGCGCCCGGCAGAGGTTGCCGATCGGCTCGGTGGGAAGCGCAACCGTGCCACGTTCTACCGCCTGCTGAGCGGGGAGACCAACGATCCGCGAGTCAGCACGCTGCTGGAGATCTGCAATTCGCTGACGACCAGCCCGAGTGAGCTGCTCCAGCTCGCAGGCCTGCTCCAGTACCAGGAGCGGTCGCTCAAGCTGATCGACGTCGAGCTGCGGCAGGCGTTCGGCGAGATGCAGCAGCTCGAGGAGGACGACAAGCGGCTGTGCCTGGCGCTGCTGCGCGGAGTGATCGACCTGCGAGCGCAGCGCAACGATGCGCGGCCTCGACGCCGAGCGTCACGGCTGCTCTCGAAGGTCTAGGCTGGTTGACCCGGTCTGGCCGCGTCTCACAGTCGCGGCACGGATCGGGGGCGCTCGCGAACAAGCGAGATAAGATATACCACGCGGGGCGCGTGGCCGCCGCTCGGTAGCCGGCACATCAGTGCGCGGGCTGCTTTGAGTTTGTCAGCCGCATCGCGGTAGCGTTCGCGTGCCCGGCCGGATTTCGGGCTACAATCTGGCATGCCGATCTATGAGTATCGATGCGGCGCCTGCCGGCGCCGCTCGAGCCTGTTCTACCAGTCGTTCGCCGCTGCTGAGCGCGCTGAGCCGCGGTGTGAGCACTGCGGCTCAGGAGACGTCTCACGCCTCGTATCGCGAGTCGCGGTCCTCAAGTCGGAGGAGAGTCGGCTCGACGATCTCTCCGACGACGCGGCGCTCGCCGACGTCGACGAGAATGACCCACGCAGCATCGCGCGTTGGGCGCGCCGGATGGGCGAGCAGATGGGCGACGACGTCGGCGACGACTTCCGCGAGATGGTGGATCAGCTCGAAGCCGGGGAGATGCCCGACGACATGCCGGGGCCGGGCGGGATGGACGACGACGGCTTCGGCGGGATGGGCGCCGGATTGAAGTCGGCGGGCGACGACGCATCGTAGCGCGGGGGCTCGTCCCCCGCGCTACGATGCCTGGCTAGTCGCCGAAGCTGATGCCCAGGTGGCGCGCGGTCATCACACGGTCGCCGGCGGGCGGGACGAGCTTTGGGATGCGAACGCAGTCCTCGATCGCGACGGGCACGATCTCGGCGCCGCGCACGGCGACCATCTTGCCGAAGTCGCCCTGGCCGACCAGCCAGGCCGCTGCGCACCCGAGGCGAGTGGCGAGCACCCGGTCGAACGCGGTCGGCGTGCCGCCACGTTGGACGTGCCCGAGGACCGTGGCGCGCACCTCGTAGCGAATGCGCTGGGCGAGCTCCTCCGCAAGCCAGACGCCGACGCCGCCGAGCCGCACGAACCTATCCGGACCAGGGCGCTTCTGGGTGATCGGCTGACCGCCGACCGGGAAAGCCCCCTCAGCCACGACGACAATGCTGAACGTTCGCCCTCTGGAGCTGCGCTGCTCGATCGCCCTGGCGACGCGGTCGACTCTGAACGGGATCTCAGGGATCAGGATGACGTCGCCGCCGCCGGCGAGTCCCGCCTCCAGGGCGATCCAGCCGGCGTCTCGTCCCATGACCTCGACGATCATGACCCGGTGGTGCGCTTCGGCGGTTGAGCGGAGCCGATCGATAGCATCGGTGGCGGTGGCGACGGCGGTGTCGAAGCCGAACGTGACGTCGGTGGCGGCGAGATCGTTGTCGATCGTCTTCGGGACGCCGACGATCGGGACGCCGAGCTGCTGAAATCGGAGGGCGATCCGCATCGACCCGTCGCCGCCGATGACGACGAGCGCGCCGATCTCAAGCTCCTTCAGCCGGGCGATGACCTCCGCCGACTGATCGGTCACGCGCTCCTCGCCGTCGACCAGCGACCGGACGGCGAACGGGTTGCCGCGGTTGCTGGTGCCCAGGATCGTACCGCCCCGGGTGAGGATGCCTCTGACGTCGTCACCCGTGAGCGGACGGGTGCCGTCCGGGATCAGGAGACCCTCGAAGCCGTCCAGGATCCCGAGAATCTCCCAGTCATACTGGGCCTCGGCGGTCCTGACGAACGCACGGATGACCGCGTTGAGCCCGGGACAGTCACCGCCAGCGGTGAGCACGCCGACACGTCGCACCGGTCCCTCCGTCCGCCACGGTGACTGCTGATCGCCAGATTGAAGTGTAGGGTATCCTCCTGGCATGGAAGCGCGCAGCGAGGACGGCACGCAGATCGAGGATGTTTCGGCGCTGGCCCGGTTGATCGCCGGGTCGTCGAGGATCGTGGCGTTCACGGGCGCCGGGATGAGTACCGAGTCCGGCATTCCGGATTTTAGAAGCCCTGGCGGGATCTGGGATCGATACGCGCCGATCCAGTACGCAGACTTCCTGGCCAGCGCTGAGGCTCGGAAGGAGACGTGGCGGCGGGGCCTCCAGACGTACCCCGTGGTCGCGGCCGCCGAGCCGAACCCGGCCCACCTGGCGCTCGTGGAGCTCGAACGACGCGGCCAGCTGCTCGGCGTGGTGACGCAGAACATCGATGGACTCCACATCCAGGCGGGCCACGAGCCGGACCGCGTGATCGAGGTGCACGGCAACGCCCACGGCGTCAAGTGCCTGATGTGCGACGTCGAAGCGACCCGTGACGTCGTTCATGCGCGGGTGATTGCCGGCGAAGAGGAGCCGCCGTGTGTCGACTGCGGCGGCATCCTCAAGCCGACGACCGTCTCGTTCGGCGAGCCGATGCCGCGCCGACCACTGGGACGGGCCGAGGTCCTGATGCGGCAGTGCGATCTGGTGCTCGTCGTTGGATCGACGCTGGTGGTGTACCCGGCGGCCGGGCTGCCCGAGGTCGGCGTGCGCTCAGGGGCCAGGCTGGCGATCGTGAACATGACGCCGACGCCGCTCGACGATCTGGCGGCCGTGGTCGTCCATGGACGAGCGGGCGAGATCCTGCCCAGGGCCGTCGCGCAGGCGGCCGACGACAGCTGAGCATTCACGGTGACAGTGGATCAACGTGACGACGCCGTGGAGGCCGCGCTGGCGGCTGCACGGGCGCTCGGACTGTATGTCATCCTGCGGATTCAGGAGCGACGTGAACGACGGCTGGTGGTGGTGGACGGCGGCGTCGAGCGCCAGCGAACTTCCCGGGTGACCGGCATCGGCGTTCACACGCTGACGCCAGACGGCTCGGTAGGGTTCGCATCGGCGGATGACGTCACGCCCGAGGCCGCGCGGATCGCCGTGGCGCAGGCTGGCGAGATGGCCGAGGCGGCCCGCCAGCTGAACGCCGCCCGTTGCCACGCTCCGTTCGATCTGGAAGGCACGGGTCGGGTGCGAATGGTTGGCCCGAGCACGGAGATCGCGGAGCCCATCGTGGCGGAGCTGACCCGGGTGCTGGCTGAGGCCCAACTGACGATCGGCGACGCGATGCCCGGCGAAGGACGCACGGCGAGAACGGCGCTGCTCGTCGTGGACGAGGCGTGGCGGGTCGCTCGTTCGGATGGCACGGACGTCAGCTTCGGAACGCCGCGCGTCTCCCTGCGCCACGATCTGACGGGCCGGGTGGGCGGTACGATCGCCCGGGCAAGCGCGAACGTCTCGGGTGTCGATGTGTCGTCCGTGGTATCGGCGGCCTCGGTGACGCGCCTGACGCGCCGGGCGGCCCGAGCGGCTGCTGACGCACGCCTGGCGGCCGGCGCCCCGGCGATCCGATCCGGCAGCTATCGCGTCGTGATCCGTCACGCGCTCGCCAAGGGGCTCGCGCACGAGGCGATCGGTCACCTCTGCGAGTCCGATATCGACGGGTCAGTCTGGATGCGCCAGGGAAAGCTCCGGATCGGCGAGCGGCTGGCGCGCGAGACGGTCTCCGTTGTCGACGGGCCGCTCGTAGGCGACTACGCGTGCCAGTCGATCAGCGCGAACGGGCTACCGCGCCAGACCGTAGCGCTGGTCGATCGGGGCATCCTCAGCGCCGGACTTGGCGACCTCTTCTCGGCCGGCCAGGCCGGCGTGCCGATCACCGGTGCCTGCCGCGCGGCGAGCTTTCGCGACCGCCCGACGCCGCGCATGACGAACATCCGGATCGAGGTCGCGGACGCGTCGCCACTTGCCGGCGAGCCCGACGACCTGGCGCCGGAGGACGTGGCAACGGCGCTCGAACGACTGGGCCTGCTCGATCGCAACCAGCCGACGGTCTATCTCACAGGGTATCGAGGCGGAACGGCCCATCCTCGCAGGGGCGACTTCGTGTTCGGGACCGATGCCGCGTTCGAACTGAACGATGGGTGTGCCCCTCGCGCTCCGGCTTCGTTCTCCGGCCTGGCCGGGCGCGCGCTGGCGTCGATCGTGGCCGGGATCGGTCCGCTCTGTACCGACGCGATCGGAACCTGTAACAAGGACGGCAGCGGCGTCGCGAGCAGCGGTGGCTCTCATGCGCTGCTGGTCCTCGACGCCGATCCCGACTTGATCGTCACATCTGCCCGATGAAGGCTGCTGATGCGCTGATCGGGTGGCTCAGACCCGGCCCCGGACTGGCCGGCACGACGGTTGTTGGCTGGCGTATCGAGGTCGTGCAGGGGGACGGCGTCCGGGCCGGCATCCGCGACTCGCTCGTCGGCGGGCCGTACGAGGGGCCAGGGATGGCAGCGCGCCTGGCGGGGAGCCTTGAGCTGCACTGGTCAGATGGGCTGGTCACTCGGGCAGGGCTCGACCGACAGGCGGTGGTCGAACCGGCAGTCGAGCTCGAAGCGTGGCGGTCCGACGCCGTCGGCGAGCGTTCCGGTCGGCTGCCGCCGCTGGCCGGGCCGGCCACACTTCCCGAAGTCAACACGTTCGACGCGACGGTGGCGGAGGCGGGGGTCGAGCGCGCTGAGCTCTGCCTTCGCACACTGCAACAGCTCCACACTGGGAGCGGCGCCGGGGGCGTCGGTCGAGTCGACGCGGTCATGCGCGTAAGCCGCGGCGAGCGGACCGTGGCGACGTCGCGCGGGTTCCGAGCCGACTGGCGGGAGACGTCGTGCTCGATCGACCTCTGGGCGGACGAGATCGCGGGGGCAGCGTACGCGCGGCGGTGCCTGCCCACCGACGCCGATCTCGATCGGCTGGCACGCGAGGTATCGACGCTTGCGACGAGTCTCCGGTCCACGGACGAGTTGCCGGCGCTGGCGCGCGGCGTGCTCTTCCTGCCACATGTCGTGCAGGAGCTGATCGGTCGGTTCGTCGTCTCAAACCTGTCAGGACGGTCGATTCGGGATGGACGATCTCCGTTCTCGCTGACGGATCTGGAGATGGGCCGACGTGCGATAAGGGAGGATCTGGATCTGACGATCGACACGACGCTGCCGTTCGAGCTGGCGAGTGCGCCGTGCAGCCCGGAAGGCGTGCCGGCCGGTCGGGTGTCGCTGATCGCGGCTGGTCGGCTGCTCTCGCCAACCCTGGATCTCGCCACGGCCGCCGAGCTCAACCGCCCGCCAACGCCGACGCCGCGTGGCCGTCCAGGAGCGGTCCTCAGCAGCACGTTGCCAGAGATCGGTCTGAACGAGGCGCTGGACCTGCTGGGGGATGGCGTCGTGATACGAGATTTGCCCGGTCTTCACACGCAGCCGGTGCGGCGGGCCGCCTACGCGCTGGTCGCGCCGGAGGGGCAGGCTGTTGTCGGCGGTGCCGCGAAGGGGCGCTGCGCCGTCCGCCTCGCCGGTAGGATGCTCGATCATCTCACCCAACCATCCACGCGACTGGTACGTATTCCGGGCGAACTTCAGGCGGGCCTGCTCGTTCTTAGCGGTGTGGAGCTGTTGCCGGCATGAGCGGCAGCGGTGAGGTCCAACGAACGTCGCACTGCACCCAGAGGTAGCGGATGTGCGCAGTGCTATACTACGGCTGCCGAAAGACAGCCCGGGTTTCGGGGCATGATTCACGCAAGTCGCATACTGGTTCCAATCAAAGGGAACCCATCGGACGTCGAGGTCCTCGAGCTCGCTTGCGAGATCGCTCGGAAGTCGAAAGCCCAGGTCTACGCGATTCACGTCATCGAAGTGAAGCGCACGCTGCCGCTTGACGCCGAGCTTCAGGACGAGGCCGAGCGGGGTGAGGACTTGCTCAACCAGGCCGAGCAGGTTGGCGAGCGGCTTGGCACGACGATCCATACCGACCTGCTCCAGGCGCGGGATGTCGGCTCGGCGATCGTGGACGAGGTTTTGGAGCGCGGCATCGATCTGGTGATCGTCGGGATCGTCTTCAAGAAGCGGTTCGGCGAGTTCGATCTCGGGGTCACGCTCCCGTACGTGTTGAAGCACGCGCCGTGTCGGGTCTGGGTGTGTCGTCAGGCCATCGCAGCGCCGCCGAGCGGTCGGTGACCGCGACGCGTGGTGCTGCCGCCGATCGTCGGCTGGCCGGAAGTTTGCTCTGAAGGCTGAGTACTGCGATGTACGTCGTCATCATGGGATGCGGGCGCGTGGGCGCTCGACTCGCGCAGCAGCTCGTCAGCGCCGGTCACGAGGTGATGGTGATGGACATGGTCCCGGCGGCGTTCGAACGGCTCGGCCGCGAATTCTCGGGCTCGACGATGGTCGGGAACGGGATCGACCACGACGACCTGGTCAAGGCCGGCATCGAGCGGGCCGATGCGTTCGCCGCCGTGACGCAGGGCGACAACCGGAACATCATGGCGGCTCAGATCGCGAAGCACATCTTTAAGGTGCCGCGCGTCGTGACGAGGATCTATGATCCGATCAGACAGGACACCTTCAAGGCGCTCGGCCTGGATGCGATCAGCCCGACCGTGATCGGTGCTCAGGTGTTCTACTCGATGTTGACCGGCGAAGAGAGCCCGGAGAAGGTCTGACCATGTACATCATCGTCGCAGGCGGCGGAAAGGTCGGCTTCTACCTGGCGCGCGAACTGGTCGCGCAAGGTCACGAGGTGCTGCTCATCGAGAAGAGTAGTGCGCGGTGCGAGATCATCGCTGCCGAGCTTGGCAACGTCGTTCAACGGGGGAACGCCGACGAGGCGTCCGTTCTCGCCGATGCCGGGACGAATCGAGCCAACGTCGTGGTGGCGGTGACTGGCGACGACGAGGACAACCTGGTGATCTGCCAGGTGGCGAAGCGCCGCTTCAACGTGCCGCGCGTCATCGCCCGCATCAACAACCCAAAGAACGAAGGGATCTTCCGGCTGCTCGGCATCGACGCCACGGTCAGCAGCACGGACCTGATCCTGTCCGTCATCGAGCAGGAGATCCCGGAGCAGGCGCTGGTGCCGCTGCTGCGCCTGCGTCACGCCGACGTCGAGGTGGTGGACATCACGCTGCCGAAGGACTCTACGTTGGACGGCATCGCGCTGCGGGAGCTTCGCCTGCCGCCGGAGTCGCTGATCGCGTTCGTGATCCGTGGCCGCGAGTCGATTTTCCCGTCGGGTACGACGACGCTCCGCTCCGGCGACGAGATCCTGGCGCTCACCCGCCCGTCGTACGAGGAGGATCTTCGCAAGCTGTTCTTTGCACGAAGCGGAGCGGCTCCCGCGCGTCCGCGCTGAGTCAACGGCCGTCCGCGCCGACAGCTCCGGACTACCACCGTCGAGTTTTGCCGGCCTTGGGGGATCTGGTAGACTCGTGCCACCTTAAATCCTTGGCTGGCGCCCGCCAGCAGCCGCCCCGGGGACGATGCGTGAAGCCGATGTGGACGTCCTACGGCGGGCGGGCTCGATCTGGTGGCTTGTCTGAGGTCAGCGACCTCACCGCCGCGCTTGCGCGGCTCGAGCGCTGGACGCTCCCGCTCGCCATCGCCATCCTGTTCGCCTACCCGAATCCATTGGTGCCCGTGGCGCTGGCCGTGGTCGTCGCCAGCGGAGCGATTCGCCTGATTCGTGGCGGCGCATGGTCCCGACTCGCGCCCGTCGATCCATGGATCGCGCTGCTGGCGGTCGGAACGCTGTTCGGGCTCGCTATCGCGCATCATCAGGACGCCGCGCTCTTGCGATTCACTGGCATCGTCGGGGCGCTGGCGGTGTTCTACGCCGTGCGTGGGTACGTCACGTCCGAGCGCGAGGTTCGAATCGCCACGTCGTCGGCCGTCGGCGCGACGGCGGCCGGGATACTCACGGTACTGGCCCTGCTGCGCGGAAGCCTCCCCGAAAGCCCGGTGACGAGCGTCCTCACGCCGTTCCTGGCGCCGTTCGCGGTGTTCCCAGGCGTCTCCGGCGATACGCTGGAAGTGAACGCGCGATTCACCGTTCACCAGTACGGCCTGGCGCACCTGGTGCTCGTCGGCGCGGCGTTTGCCGTGGCGGCGGTCGCGCTTGGACGTTCACGCCCGCGTGTCGTGGGTGGCATCGCTGCGCTGCTGGTTCTGATGCCGCTCTTGCTGGCGACCCAGGCGCGGGGGGCGTTTCTGGCCCTCGCGCTGGCCGCGACGGCGATCGCGGCGTTCAGGACGCGGCTCGCCTGGCTCATTCCGCCAGCCGCCGCCGGCGCGATGTACGTCCTGCTGGCGCGTGGGACGATATCTCGGGGCGTCGAGGCCGAGTGGCTCAACCAGCGGCTTGGATACTGGACCGGGACGCTCTCGCTGCTCGGCGACGTGCCGTTCACGGGCGCGGGCCTGGGGATGCGGACGTTTGCCGAGGTGTTCGCCTGGTACCACGAGCTTCCAGACCCGTACCAGGTGTCTCATACGCACAACGTCGTGATCCAGGCGTACGCCGAGCAGGGGTTGCTCGGAGCGGTCGGGCTGGCGGGGTTGCTGGCGACCGGCGTGGTGATCGGGCTACGCGCGACGCGGCGTACGGTCGGGCCGTCGCGCTGGCTGGTGGCTGGAGCGGCTGGCGCGTTCCTGGGGTCGGCGATCTACGGGATGACCGATCAGGTGCCGACGAACAACCTGAGCCTAGCGCTGGTGCTGGCGCTGCTGGGGATCACCCTGTCAGCCGACAGGATCTGGGCACCGGCGCCGTCTCTGGAGGAGTCACGAGAGGTTGAGCAGGGCGCGCCTGGACAAAGCGGCCAGAGCCTGCCCCGAGCGAAGCGAGGAGATGGCGGGGCTCCCAGGGCGGGCCGACGGCGGATCGCGCTCGCGGCGCTCGCCGTGCTGGCGCTGGGCGGACTGGCTGCGCTGGCGCCGCGCTGGGTCAGCGGCCTGTACCTCAACGCGGGGTCGAGTCAGTTGCTTGCAGCCGTGCTGGACCGACCGCGCGACACCGACCTGCGTGCGGCGCGGGTCGCACGGGCCGAGGCTGCACTCGCCGAGGCCGTTCGCTGGAACGACCGCAACGTGCCGGCGTTGCGGAACCTCGCCTGGGCCAGGCTGGTCCGATATGACCACGTCGGGGCAATCTCGACGTTGGAAACGGCGTACCGGCCCAATCTGACCTCGTTCGAGCGGGCGCAGCTTGCCAGACTCGCGAGCGATGCCGGGCAGGTCGGCATCACGATTCGGCTCTACCAGGAGAACGGCGACGAAGCGCGGCTGCGGCGGTTCGCCGAGCGGCTCTGGGCCGCCCGCCGCTGGCACGATGCGGCGCTGGCGTACGCTGGCCTGATCGACCTGAATCCGGACGAGGCCGAGTACATATCAAACTTCGCCAAGGTCGTGCTCGAGGGGGGCGGTGACGACCGCGAGGCGGTGGCGGCGCTGGTGACGGCGGCGAGGCGGAAGCCTGAGGCGGCGCGGAATCTCGCCACGCAGCTCGTGCTGGCCGGCGAGCCGTTCCGGGCGAACGAGAAGCGGCAGGGAGGGAATTTCCCTGCCGCTCGCTTCTGGTTCAGCCTGGCGACGCAAGTCGACCCGACGTACGACCGGCCAGAGGTTGAACTGGGATCGATTCACTTCTATCGCGGCCTGTACCCTGAGGCGGCGGAACACTTCCACGAAGCGCTGCGCCGCGATCCCCGGAACGCCTCGACGACCAATCAGCTCGGGGAGACGTACCTGAAGCTCGGGCGCGTTGACGAGGCGGTGGGCTACTACGAGCAGAGCGTTGCACTTCGCCCGGAAC
>Ga0209382_10001041_pt1 | contig 44758 bp, 41 predicted proteins | sample SoiMetdeltSBSDD5_FD_187599 | JGI IMG/M metagenome (GOLD analysis project Ga0209382, IMG submission 187599) | Bulk soil microbial communities from a Populus tree surrounding site in Tennessee, USA - Soil MetaG P. deltoides SBSDD5 (SPAdes) (version 2) | ecosystem: Environmental > Terrestrial >...
CCGAGGACCGCACGGATCGTCGGCTCACCGGTGTAGTTCGGAATCGCCCGTGGGTCTACGCGACGACGCTTGACTGAGCCCGATGGGAACACGCCGAGCTCGTCGCTCTTACGGAGCGCGCGCCCGTCGACCCCGCCGACGCGCCCCCGCAAGTAGGTCGACCGCGAACCGAGCACCACCGGCACGTCGAGCCCGCCGGCAAGGCCGATGTACGATCTCACGCCCGTGCGCGCCGGGCCGAGCTTGACGACGTCGCCCGCCTTCACCGCGATCGTCGTCCAGCCGACGGCGGCCTCACCGTTGACCGTGACCGGCATGTCGGCGCCGGTCACCGCGATCGCTCCGGGCTCGGTCATTTCGAAGCGCGGGCCCATCAGCGTGCACTCGAGCGCGGCCGCCGTATCGGGGTTGCCGACGAGGCGATTGGCGAGCACGAACGCGAACCGGTCGACGGGGCCCGACGGCGGGATCCCGTAACGCATCTGGCCGGTGCGCCCGAGGTCTTGCACCGTGGTCTGCGGGCCGGCGTCGAGGATCCGGATCACGCGATCACCGGCCGGTAGGATCGCGCGGCGACGGCCGCGCCGGTCGCGTCGAATTCTCGGCGATCAATGGGGCGAAACCTCACCCGGTCGCCCGGCCGCAGGAGCGTGGGCTCGGAGGCGCTTGGATCGTAGAGCGGAATCGGCGTACGCCCGAGGATCCAGAAGCCGCCGGGGCTCTCGACCGAGTAGATGCAGCACTGGATCCCGCCGATGCCGACGCTGCCCGGCGGTGTCTTCGTGCGTGGCGTGTCCAGTCGCGGGATGTTGATGCGCTCGGGCATGCCGGTCATGTACGGCAGCCCGGGCGTGAAGCCGATGAAGTAGACGAGATACTCGGCTCCGGCGTGCAGCCGTACGAGCTCATCGGCGGAGAGCTCCAGGCGCCCGGCGGCGGCGGCGAGGTCGAAGCCGAGCTCGGGGTCCTCGTAGCAGCACGGCAGCTCGACCGTCCGGGCCGGCGGCAACACCGCGGTCGTCGCCTGCGGCACCAGCTCGGCGATCGCCGCGCAGAGCACATCGTAGCCGACGGCGCGCGGGTCGTAGTAGACGAGCAAGGACGAGTAGGCCGGAACCGTCTCGACGACACCGGTCAGCCCCTTCTGCTGGATCAAGAACTCGAGCGCGCGGACTCGCGTGTTGACCTCGACGCTGATCTCTTCGCCGAGCTCGACGCACACGGCGAGATCGCCCGCAGGCAGAAACCGCAACGCGTTAGATGGCCGCCAGCGCGGAGTTCGGCAGATCAGTGATGAACATGTGCCCCGGGCTGTGCGTGATCATGAACGGCGGCTTCGATGCGAGCGCGACCGCCTGGGGCGTGACCCCGCACGCCCAGAAGACCGGAACGTCGCCGCGTCCGAACTGCTGCGCGTCGCCCCAGTCGGGCCGGGCGATGTCCGCGATCCCGATGGCGGCCGGATCGCCGACGTGCACCGGGGCGCCATGGGCGCCGGGAAACCGTGCGCTCGCCGTCACCGCCTTCGCGAGCTGCGTGGACGGGATCGGCCGCATCGAGACGACCATGGGCCCGTGGAAGACGCCGGCGGGCCGGCACTGGGTCGACGTGCGCCACATCGCGACGTTCTTGCCGTGCTCGACGTGCCAGAGCTTGATGCCCGCTTCGAGCAGCGCCCACTCGAACGTGAACGAGCAGCCGAGCAGGAACGCCACCAGATCGTCGCGCCAGTACGGGGTCGCGTCGGTGACCTCGTCGGCCAGCACGCCGTCCTTGTAAATGCGATACCGCGGGATGTCCGTGCGCAGGTCCGCGCCCGGCGCCACGCCGACCGGTTCGGGCGAGCCCACGTCCGTCACCTCGATCAGCGGGCACGGCCGCGGGTTGCGCTGGCAGAAGAGGAGAAAGTCGTACGCCTGCTCCTTGGGGAGGACCGCCAGGTTGGCCTGAACGTAGTTCTGGCCGAGGCCCGCGGTGATCCCCGCGAGCTTGCCTTGCCTGATGTCCTGTCGAATTTCCCGCGGGTGGCGCGCGTCGATCGGCATAGGAGGATTCTACCTCTCTTCGGCCCGGCGACAGCCTACCACGCGGTCGGTCGCGATCTGCGGCCCAGGCCGCTATCGGCGGCCCAGGCGCGACCACACCTCGGGATTCACCAGGACATCCGGACGCTCGCCGCGCAGCACGCGCAGCATCTCGCCCGAGACCTGCATGGCCGCCTGGCGCGTGGCCTCGCGCGTGACGCCGGCCACGTGCGAGGAGCAGACGACGTTCTGCAAGTTCAGGATCGGGTTGTCCGCCGACGTGGGCTCTTCCTCCCAGACGTCCAGGCCGGCGGCGCCGAGCTTGCCGCGCGTGAGCGCCTCGAAGAGCGCGCGCTCCTCCTGCACGGGGCCCCGTGAGGTGTTGATGTAGATCGCGCCCGGCTTCATGAGCCCGATGCTCTTCTCGTTGATCATGTGGTGCGTCTCGGGCGTGAGCGGCGTGTGGCAGGTCAGCACGTCGACCTGCGGCAGGAGTGCCTCGAGGCTCGCCACCGGCTCGACGCCGCGGCGGCGCAGCTCGTCGTCGGCCACGTACTTGTCGTAGCCGAGCACGCGCATCCCAATCGCGCCCGCGAACTTGGCCACGCGGCGTCCCACGTTGCCCACGCCGACGATGCCGAGTGTCTTGCCGCCGAGCTCGGTGTTGCCGGCGCGCGGTGTGCCCCAGTCGGCTGCGCGGGTGGCCTTGTCGACGGCGAACGTTCGCTTCACGCAGGTCAGCATCAGCATGAGCGCGTGCTCGGCGACCGCCTGCGAGTTCGAGCCCGGCGCGTGGACGACGGCAACGCCCAGCCGCGTGGCGGCCGGGATATCGACCGTGTCCAGGCCGACGCCGTGCCGGCCGACGACCTTGAGCGACTTGCAGGCAGCCATCAGGCTCTCGGTGCAGCCCGGACGGACGCGAAACAGGATCCCCTGCGCCTCGGCGGCCATCTTGACGAGGCCGGCCTCGGTCTCGTCCTCGCACACGAGGACTCTGGTCTCCTTTTCGAGGAGCGCCTTGCCGTCTGGATGAATAGCGCCGGCGAGCACGACCAACGGACGCTCAGTGGCCATCGGGGGAATCTCCTTACTCGGCAGCAGTCGGTGCTGGCGGGTGTCGGATTCTACTACTTCCGGACTACTTCCGGGCGACGACGACCAGACGGTGGGCGTCGAGCGAAAAGGGCGTGCCGTCGAGGCCGCCGAAGAGCTCGACCTTACGCGTCCAGCACGCGCGCGCCGGCCTCGAGGCCGATGGCGGCGGCGATCCACTGCACATCGCTCGCCGCATCCGTTCCGGATTCCACCGACTGCGAGATCTGCGGCCACGCTTCGCGGAAGAAGCGCTCGCTCTGGACCACGAAGGGAATTATATTCCCGAGCATGACGACGCTGGTCACCGGCGCGTTCGGCTGCATCGGCGCGTGGGTCGTGCGCGCGCTGCTCGCGGCGGGCGAGCGCCCCGTGCTGTACGACCTCGGCGACGATCCGTGGCGCGTGCGCATGATCGCCGGGCCCGACGCGCCGAGCCGCGCCGTGATCGTGCGCGGCGACATCACCGATCGCGAGAGTCTCGCGCGCGTCGTGCGCGAGCACGCGATCCGCCGCGTGATCCATCTGGCCGCGTGGCAGGTGCCGCTCTGCCGTCAAGATCCGCCGCGCGGCGCCGCGATCAACGTGGTCGGGACCGCGAACGTCTTCGACGTGGTGCGTGCCGCCGCGGGCCAGATCGATCGCGTGGTCTACGTGTCGTCGGCGGCGGTGTTCGGCGCGCCGAGCCTCTATCCGCCCGGGCCGCTCGCCGACGACGCTCCCGCGCATCCGGCCACGCACTACGGCGTGTACAAGGTCGCCAACGAGGAGACGGCGCGCGTCTACTGGGAGGAGCACAAGATCCCGTCCTCGGGCTTCCGCCCGCTCACGGTCTACGGACCGGGCCGCGATTTCGGCCTCACCGCCGACCCGACGCTCGCGATGAAGGCCGTCGTTCTCGGGCGCCCGTTTCAGATCCGCTGGGGCGGCTCGACCGACCTCATCTACACGGAGGACGTCGCCCGCGCGCTGATCGCGGCGGCCGGCGCTCGGCTCGACGGCGCGCGCGTCTACAATTTGCACGGCGCCTCGGCGTCGGTCGCCGAGGTAGTGCGCACGATCGAATCGGCGCGGCCCTCCGCGAAGGGAACGATCACGCACATCGACCAGGCGCTGCCTTTTCCTGCGGTCCTCGGCGACACCCGCTACCAGAACGATCTTGGTCCGGCCCCTCCGACCTCGCTCGCCGACGGTGTCGCGAAGACGCTCGCCGACTTCGAGCGCTTGCAGAAGGATGGACGGCTCGACAGCCGAGAGCTGACGTGACGTCCTATCGTCTACGCCTCGCGACGGCTTCCGACGCCGAGGCGATTTGTCGGATCTACAACCAGGGCATCGAGGACCGTGTCGCCACGCTCGAGACCGAGCTACGCACGCCCGACGAGCGCAGGCAGTGGCTCCAGAACCGGAGCGCGCGTCATCCGGTCATCGTGGCTGAATTCGCTGAGTTTGTTGTAGCGGGGTCCGTGAGGCCGGCTCGGACCGAGGGTGGCCTGAGCCAGGTACGACCCGGCTCCGGGTCCGCGGACAGCCGTTCCGCGGACAGCCGTTCTGCGGACAACCCTTTGGGCGTTGTCGCTTGGGCGAGCTTGAACGTCTTCAACGCGCGGGAGTGCTACCGTTTCGTCGCCGACATCTCCGTTTACGTCGAGCGAAGCTGGCGCGGCCAGGGCGTGGGCCGGGCGCTACTCGAGAAGCTGACCGAGCTCGGCCGCCAGCACGGCTTTCACAAGCTCGTGCTCTCCGCCTTCCCGGGCAACCCCGGCGGCATGGCGCTCTACGCGAAGTCCGGCTTCCGCACGGTCGGGATCTACCACGAGCAGGGCCAGCTGGACGGCAAGTGGGTCGATACGATCGTCATGGAGAAGCTCTTGTCGGTCTGAGCGCCTCGACCCGCTCCGGCGGCCGCGCCTCCGCGACGAGCGGCTCGGTCCGGATGCGGCGCATCAACGGGACCAGCAGGGCGATCGCAAAGAACATGATCGAGAGCAGCCAGAACTCGTCCGCGTAGGCCAGCACCTGGGCCTGATCCACCGTGTCGCGATAGAGCATCGCGAGCGCGCGGCTCTTCGCCGTGAACGAGTCGCCGCCCTCGCGGACGAAGTGGTCGCTCCATTCCTTGAGCCGCGCCGTGGTGTCGAGGCTCCAGACGTTGACGTGGCCGACGAGGGTCGTCTGGTGATACTGGCTCCGCCGCGACAAGAGCGTCGCCGCCAGCGCGACGCCGCACGAGCCGCCGACGTTGCGGATGACGTTGAACGCCGCCGTCGCGTTCCCGAGCCGGTCCTTGGGGACGGTTGCCAGCGCCAGGGTGCTCAGCGGAACGAAGATGAATCCCTGCCCGAAGCCCTGGATGAAGCGCGGCCACACGAGCGTCCAGTAGTCCACGCCGAGAGTCAGGTTCGACATGAGATAGAGCGCGATCCCGTTCAGCAGGAATCCGAGCGCGAGCAGCGGGCGCTGATCGACTCGCGCCACCAGGCGGCCGGCGATCAGGAGCGCGATCATGTTGCCGATGCCCGCCGGCGCCAGGACGAGCCCGGACGTCCACGCGTCGTAGCCGAGGAGCTTCTGCGTGTAGAGCGCGAGGAGGACCATGCTCGAGTAGAAGCCGATGCCGACGACGGCCATGAAGCCCGTGCCGACGGCGAAGTTCCGGTCTGAGAAGACCGACAGGTCGAGCACCGGCTCGTCGGCCGTCAGCTCGCGCAGCACGAACCCGACCAGCGCCGTCGCGGCGACGACGCCGAACGCCACGATCAGCCACGAGTCGAACCACTCCAGGCGCTCGCCGCGGTCGAGCATCAGCTGCAGGCACGCGAAGCCCAGCACCATGAGGACGAGCCCCGCCGCGTCGACGCGCCCGGGCTTCTTCAGATACGACGGATCGAACAGGAAGGCGCTCGCCATGAAGAAGCCGGCGAGCCCGATCGGCAAGTTGATGTAGAAGATCCAGCGCCAAGACCAGTTGTCGGCGATCCAACCGCCGAGCGTCGGGCCGAAGATCGGTCCCATCATGATCCCGATTCCCCACACCGACATGGCGAGGCCGCGCTGCTTGAGCGGGAAGATCTCCCACATGATCGCCTGGGACATCGGGATGATCGGCCCGCCGCCGATGCCCTGGAACACGCGCGCGACGATCAGGAACTCGAGATTCGGCGCGATGCCGGAGAGAAACGAGCTGACCGTGAAGAGAATGGTGCAGATCAGGAAGAACCGCCGACGGCCGAACACGGACGACAGCCAGCCGGTCGCCGGAATGACGATCGCGTTCGCCGCCAGATAGGAGGTGACGACCCACGCCACCTCCTCGACGCCGGCCGAGAGCGAGCCTTGAAGGTGCGGCAGGACGACGTTGGTGACGCTGGTATCGATGATTTGCATCACCGTCACCAGCATGACCGAGATGGTGATCGCCCAGCGGTGGCCGGGCGAGAGCGACTCGTCCGTCACCGGACGCGGATCGTGACGACGACCGACATGCCCGCGCGCAAGGTGTGCGGGTTGCCGATTCCCTTCCCGTCCAGGTGGATCCGTACCGGGACCCGCTGGACGACCTTCACCCAGTTACCGGTGGCATTTTCGGGCGGCAGCAGCGAGAACCGCGCGCCGGTGCCGGCGCTCATCGAGTCGATCGTGCCGGTGTAAGCCTTGTCGGGATAGCCGTCGACTTCGACCGCCGCCTTCATGCCCGTCCGCAGGCGCGCGAGCTGCGTCTCCTTGAAGTTGGCGACGACCCAGACGTCCTGGAGCGGCACGATGGCCAGCAAGGGCTGGCCCATCTGCACGACTTGCCCAAGCTCGACACTGCGCTTGGAGACGTTGCCGTCGAGCGGGGCGCGCACTTCGGTGTATTCGACCTGCAGATCGGCCAGCGACAGGTCGGCCTGCATCTCGCGCAGGCGCGCCTCGGCGCGGCTCGCCTCGGCGTCCTTGATCGAGACCTGGTGGATCTGACTTTCGGCGAGCGCGACCGCGGCGCGCGCCTCGACGACGCGCTGGCGCGCCTGGTCGACCGAGTGCACACGGTTGCCGAGCTCGGCCTCCGCCTGCTGGATCTCACGCTCGGACTGCGTCATGCGGCGCTGCAGCGCCTCGGCGGTGGCCCCCGCGGTCTCGTACGCCGACTCGGCCTGGTCGAACTCGCGCCGGGCGACCAGGTCGCTCTTGAGAAGGCTGCGCACCCGCTCGAGCTCGCGGCCCGCCTGGCGGTAGGTGCTCTGCGCGCCGATGATCTCCGCGCGCATCGCCTCGGTCGCCGAGCGCCGCGCCTCCAGACGCGCGCGCGACTCCTCCACCGCCGACTCCGCCGACTTCACCCCGACCATGGAGACTTGCAGCGCGGCGCGCGCCTGCTCGATCTGCGCGCGCGTGCCCTCGCGCGTCAGCGGCACCTCGGAGCGCGCGGCGCGCAAGGTCGCCTCCGCGGTGGCCACCGCGGCGCGCGCCTGCTCACGCTTGGCCTGAAAATCGCGCGGGTCGATCCGCATCAACAGATCGCCCTTCTTGACCACCTGGTTGTCTTGCACGAGGAGCTCGACGACGTGTCCGGCGACCTTCGCGCTGATCGGAGAGATCGTGCCGTCGACGTAGGCGTCGTCGGTGGAGACGTAGGTGATCGCGTTGTACCAGGCGTAGATGCCGTATGAGAGTGTCGCCAGGCCGACCAGGCAGCCGAGCGTAAAGAGCAGCTTGCGCTTCATTGGGCGACCGACATTCTACCCCTTTTATGGGGCTCCCGGGGGCAGGCCGGGCCTCCAATCGGAGGGGGCCGGTGGTAACGGGTTTTTCGGTAGGGAGTGTGCTATATGTATCTGCCAATTTCGATGTTAGGGTATCCCGCCTTGCTGGTACGCGTCCTCGTCATAGGCTTGCTGCTCCTCGGGAGCGGCTGCGCAATGCTGACGCCTGCGCCGACGCCGATCCTCCCCCCTGAAGAGCTCTACAAGGCCGGGGAGACCGAGCTGAACAACCGCCGCTACGAAGAGGCGCGGCTAAATTTCCGGAAGATCGTCGAGCGACATCCGAACTCGTCGTACGCGGCCAAGGCGCGGTTCTACATCGGCGAGGCCTACTACCGCGAAGCGGAGTTCGACAAGGCCGTGAAGGAGTTCGAGGGCTTCCTCGCGTTCTTCCCCCGCCACGAGATCGCCGACCTCGTCCAGTTCCGCCTTGCGATGAGCTACTACGATCAGATGAAGCCCGTCGAGCAGGACCAGGGGCTGACGCAGAAGGCGCTCGACCAGTTCAAACGGCTCGTGAAGGACTATCCGCAGAGCCGCTACGCGACCGACGGGCTCGCGAAGATCGACAAGTGCCGCGAGCGGATCGCCCAGAAGGAAGTGTGGGTCGCCAACTACTACTACACCCAGGGCAACCCGAGCGCCGCGCGGCAGCGGCTGGAGCTCGTGCTGAAGGATTACTCGCGCACCGCGGTGATCCCCGAGACGCTCTACCTGCTCGCCGAGGTCAACTTCTACGAGGGCAAGAACGCCGAGGCGATCGAGCTGCTGCGGCGCCTGTCGGCCGACTACGACTTCACCGAGTGGGGCCGACGAGGCAAGCAGCGCCTCAACAACGCCGGACTGGCCGGGACCAAGAGATAGCCGTGCACGACATTGTCGACCTCCGTTCCGATACCCTCACGCTTCCCACCCCCCAAATGCGCGAGGCCATGGCGCGCGCCGAGGTCGGCGACGACGTGTGGGAAGAAGATCCGACCGTCAAGCGGCTCGAGGCGATGGCAGCCGAGCGGCTCGGCAAGGCCGCCGGACTCTTCGTCAGCTCCGGGACCATGGGAAATTTGATCTCGGTGGTGAGCCAGGCGCAGGCCGGCCAGGAAGTCATCCTTGACCTCGACTCGCACATCTTCAATAACGAGGTCGCCGGGGCCGCAATAATCGGCAGCCTCCAGATGCGCCCGGTGAAGACGGAGCGCGGCTTTCTCACGCCCGACCAGGTGCGCGAAGCGCTGCGTCCGGCGAACATCCACATACCGACGACCGGTCTGGTGTGTGTCGAGAACACGCACAACCGTCACGGCGGCACCTGCTGCACGCCGGAGGCCATCGATGCCGTGGCCGCCGTCGCTCACGACGCGGCCGTCCCGGTGCACATGGATGGGGCGCGGCTCTTCAACGCCGCCGTCGCGCTCAAGCGGCCCGCCCGGGACTTCGTCCGCAACGTCGACTCGGTCACATTCTGTGTTTCCAAGGGCCTGGCCGCGCCGGTTGGCTCGGTGATCTGCGGCTCCGCCGAATTCATCGGCAAGGCTCGGCGAGTCCGCAAGATGCTGGGCGGCGGCATGCGCCAGGCGGGTATCATCGCGGCGGCCGGCATTGTGGCGCTCGAGACGATGGTGGATCGCCTCGCGGAGGACCACGCCAACGCGCGCGCACTGGCCGAGGGTCTCGCCAAGCTGCCTGGCCTCACCATCAATCTGGCGAGCGTGCAAACGAACATCGTGATCTTCCAGGTCAAGCGTGGCAATCAGGCGGCGTCCGCGGCCGCCACGGCCGAGCTGGTCGCCGGGTGCGGCGCCCGCAAGGTGAAGATCCACGCGATCGGGCCGGACTCGATTCGGTGCGTGACTCACAAAGACATCGACGCGGAGGACATCGGCCGTACGCTCGATGCCTTCGCGGAAATCACACGTAAGCCGTAGCTCCAGGGGGCGCCATGGCGGAACGACTGCTCGAGGTCAAGGGGCTGAAGACGCACTTCTTTACCGACGAGGGCGTCGTCCGCGCCGTCGACGGTATCGATCTGTACATCAACAAGGGCGAGACGCTCGGCATCGTCGGGGAGTCGGGCTCCGGCAAGAGCGTCACGGCGCTGTCGATCATGCGCCTGATCCCGACGCCGCCCGGCCGCATCGTGGAAGGCACGATCAACTACAACGGCAAGAACCTCCTCGAGCTGCCCCCGCCCCAGATGCGCAAGATCCGCGGCAAAGAAATCTCGATGATCTTCCAGGAGCCGATGACCTCACTCAACCCGGTGTTCACGGTGGGTGAGCAGATCGCCGAGGCCGTCCGGCTCCACGAGGGTCTGGGGCGGCGCGACGCGATGGCGAAGACCGTCGACATGCTCAAGCTCGTGCACATTCCCAACGCCGAGCGGCGGGTGAAGGAATATCCCCACCAGCTCTCGGGCGGTATGCGGCAGCGCGTGATGATCGCCATGGCGCTGTCGTGCAATCCGAAGCTCCTGATCGCCGACGAGCCGACCACCGCCCTCGACGTGACCATCCAAGCGCAGATCCTCGAGCTCCTGAACGAGCTCAAGGCCAAGCTGGGCATGGCGATCTTGCTGATCACGCACGACATGGGCGTGATCGCGGAGACCGCCCAGCGGGTCATCGTGATGTACGGCGCGCAGGTCGTCGAAGAAGCGCCCGTCGGGGAGCTGTTCAAGGAGCCGCTGCATCCTTACACGCAAGGGCTCCTGCGCTCGATCCCCCGGATCGACCTCGCGGCCACGCAGAAGCAGAAGCTCGAGGCGATTCCAGGCACCGTGCCGACGCTGCGCGGCGACATCAAGCCGGGCTGCCGGTTCGCGCCGCGCTGCGCGCTCGCGAAGCCCATGCATTTTGAAAACACGCCGCCCCTCAAAGAAGTCCGGCCGGGCCACAAGGTGGCCTGCTTCCTCTACTGAGGGCCCGCCATGCCAGAAGCGCTGCTCAAAGTCAGGAACCTCAAGAAGTACTTCCCGATCCGCGGCGGGCTGTTCTCGCGTGAGGTCGCCCGCGTCCACGCCGTCGACGACGTGTCGTTCGACATCATGGCGGGCGAGACGCTCGGGCTCGTCGGCGAGTCGGGCTGCGGCAAGTCGACGACCGGCCGCTCGATCCTCCGGCTGATCGAGCCGACGTCGGGCGAGGTGAGCTTCCAGGGCCGCAACGTGACCACGCTCGACAAGCGGTCGCTGCGCGCGCTCCGGAAGGAAATGCAGATCATCTTCCAGGACCCGTACGCGTCGCTCAATCCGAGAATGACGGTCGGCTCGATCATCGGCGAGGCACTGGTGATCCACAAGCTCGCGCCGACGCGCAAGCAGCGCGAGGAGCGCGTGGTCCAGCTGCTCGAGACGGTCGGGCTCCTGCCTGACCACCTCCGGCGCTATCCGCACGAGTTTTCGGGCGGCCAGCGTCAGCGCATCGGCATCGCGCGGGCGCTCGCGGTGAGCCCGAAGCTCATCGTCGCCGACGAGCCGGTCTCCGCCCTCGACGTGTCGATCCAGGCGCAGATCGTCAATCTGCTCGAGGATCTGCAGGCGAAGTTCGGCCTCACTTACCTGTTCATCGCGCACGACCTCTCGGTCGTCGAGCACATCTCGACGCGCGTGGCCGTGATGTACCTCGGCAAGATCGTCGAGATCGCGCCGGCCAAGGAGCTCTACACCAATCCTCGGCATCCCTACACCGAGGCGCTCCTGTCGGCGGTCCCGATCCCCGATCCGACGATGAAGCGCAAGCGGATCTTGCTCGAGGGCGACGTGCCCAGCCCGATCAATCCGCCCTCTGGCTGTCGGTTCCACACGCGGTGCTCGCTTCGCGTGCCTTCTTGCTCGGAGAACGAGCAGGTGCTCAAGGAGATCTCGCCCGGGCACTGGGTCGCCTGCCAAGTCCGCACCGGCGTCGCTATTCGCTAGCGCGTCGCCACCGGCGTGGGGCGGGGGGATCGGGGGCCGCTCGTGAGCCCTGCGCGCGGATCGAGGTTGTAGAACAACCTAGCGCGTCGCGATCTCGGCGACCGTGCCTACACAGGGCTCACGAGAGCCCTCCGCTCCCCCCGCCCCGCTCCTGACACTCTCCTGCGTGACGCTGCTACCACTCACTCCGAGGCGCTCGCGGGACTTCCGCTACTTTTGACCTCGTGCGCGTCTTTCGCGGCGTTCGCGCCGCCGCGGCGCACGCGGCGTTACGCACGTAGCTGGTGCTGCGCGCACTCGCTCTGGGCCTGGTCGTGAAGGCGTGCTGTAGACTTGGTTCGTGTGTCGCGATCTTCGTAACTTTATTGTCACACTCGTCACGAGGGCGCGCGCACGTCGGTCGCTGCTGCTGACATTTACCAACGCGTCGCTGCGCGCGCCCCGGTCGGTCTAGATGCCGAAGGTTCGGGTTGGGGATATCGAGATTTACTACCAGGATGTCGGGAGTGGGGATCCGCTGGTGCTGATCATGGGCTTCGGCGGGGATCATCTCGCCTGGGCGTTCCAGATGGCCGACTTCTCGATGCGGCACCGCGTGATCGCCTTCGACAACCGCGGCGTGGGACAAACCGATGCGCCCGATCATCCGTACACGACGCGGATGATGGCCACCGACGCGCTGGGGCTCATGGACGCGCTCGGCATCGACCGCGCTCACGTGCTGGGTGTCTCGATGGGTGGGATGATCGCCCAGGAGCTGGCTCTGGCGCACCCTGACCGCGTGAGATCGCTGCATCTGGCGTGCACGTTCGGACGCCCGGACGCCTACTTGCTCGCGTTGAACTCGGCGTGGCGTGAGATGCGGATCGGGATGGGCCGCGAATGGACCCTGCGCGCGCTCGGCCTGTGGCTGTTCTCGCCGACGACCTATGCCGAGCGGCCGGAGCTGATCGAAGCGCTACTGCAGAATTCCCTGGCGAACCCGTATCCGCAATCGGTCGTGGGGTTTCTGCGCCAGGGAGAAGCCGTCGCGGCCCACGATGCGCTCGAGCGGCTCTCGGCCATCCGGTGCCCGACCCTGGTCAGCGTCGCCGAGGACGACATCCTGGTCCCGCCACGCTTCTCACGGGAGATCGTGGGCCGCATCCCGGGGGCCGAGCTCCAGCTGGTCCCCACGGCCGGCCACGGTTACTTCCTCGAACGCCCGGACGTCTTCAACGAGCTGAGTCTGGACTTCATCGCGCGGTCGTCCCGAAAAGAGTAGAAGGGGCTACGGAGGACGGAGGCTTAGGCCCTAGTCCCAGAGATACGCGCGCGGATTGACCGACTGTCCCTTGACCAGGATCTCGTAGTGCAGGTGCGCGCCGGTCGAGCGGCCGGTGTTGCCCGACCAGCCGACCACGGTGCCGCGGTCTACCCGCTCACCAATCTTGACGTTGGTCTTCGACAGGTGACCGTAAACGCTCTTGATGTCCTGACCGTGGTCCAGGATGACCGTGATGCCGTACTCCTGGTACGTCCCGGCGATCGTGACCACGCCGCCGGCGGGGGCGCGAATCGGAGTGCCGTGCTGGGCGCGGATGTCGAGGCCGCTATGGAACTCGGTCCCCGACGTCCACGGCGACTGGCGCATGCCGAACTCGGAGTTGACGGCGCCGCGGATCGGCCACCGCGAGGGTAGCGCCGCGAGCGCCTTGCCCGCTTTCCCGACGAGCCGGTCGAGCGCCTTGAGACTGTCTCCCTGCTCCGACACGGCCTCGGCCAGACGCTCGAGCTCGTCCCGCGGCGAGAGCTTGCCGGTGACCCGGTCGACGCGGAGAGCGCCACCACCGACCGCGCGATCGCGCCCGCCGGGCTGTAGCTCGGGCCCGAACGGCTCCCAGATCCGCGCGTGCAAATCGCGCCAGCCCGTCATCTCCGCGCGCAGCTCGACCACGCGATTGTTGAACGAATCGATGGTGGCCTGCTGCTCGGCGATCTGCGATTTGAAGGTCCGCGCCTCGACCGTCAGCTGACGGAGCTGAAACCAGTCGCCGAGCAGAGCGCAGAACGTCGTGGCAGCGACGGCGGCGGTGGCGAAGGCGGCGAGAGCGGCCGGGCGGGGGAAGTTGAACCGGAGGACGCGAGTACCGTCGCCCCGGACGATCAGCAGGCTGAACTGCTGGCGGCCGGGGCGGCGCGGGCGGTTTCCGGCGGACGCTAGCGTCCTTGCCGGCTCCACCGCCGGGGCGGCCAAACTGTCAACCGACGCGTCCTCGTAACCCACGGAGTGCCTGAAAGGGCAAGCGCCGTGCCGGAAGGCCGGCATGAACTTTCAAGAGTTTGGAGGGCACCCCCCTGACATAACGGCAAGACCGAAGACAATTCGCGTCAGTTTCGACGTGCCGGCCGTGCCACCTAACCCCGCATGAGATTGTACGTTTATTGACACCCCCAACCGTCCCGCGTATCATCGGTGGGCTACCTCGAAGAGGAGTCCCTCATGGACGAGTTTTATCGAATCAAGCGCCTTCCACCGTACGTGTTCGCCATCGTCAACGACCTCAAGACGAAGGCGCGAGCTCGCGGAGAAGACGTGATCGATCTCGGCATGGGGAATCCCGACATGCCGACGCCGAAGCACATCGTCGACAAGCTGGTCGAGGCGGCGAAAAATCCGAGAAATCATCGCTACTCGGCCTCGCGCGGCATCACGCGCCTGCGCGTGGCGATGGCGAAGTGGTATCGCGACCGCTACAAAGTCGAGCTCAACCCGGACTCCGAAGTGATCGCGACGATCGGCGCCAAGGAGGGCATGGCGCACCTGGCGCTGGCCGTGCTGCAACCCGGGGACGGCGCGCTCGTACCGAATCCGACCTATCCGATCCACTCGTACTCGGTGGTCATCGCCGACGGTGACCTGCGCTCGGTTCCGCTCACACAAGACGGCGACTTCTTTGCGCGGCTGCAGGAGACGGCGCGGCTGGCGTGGCCGAAGGCCAAGCTCTTGATCCTGTCCTTCCCGCACAACCCGACCACGATGTGCGTCGACCGCGACTTCTTCGTGAAGGTGGTCGACTTCGCCCGCGAGCATCGCCTGATGGTCGTGCACGATTTCGCCTACGCCGACTTCACCTTCGACGGCTACCAGCCGCCCTCGTTCCTCGAGGTCCCGGGAGCGAGCGAGGTCGGCGTCGAGATCTTCTCGACCTCCAAGTCGTACAACATGGCCGGCTGGCGGCTCGGCTTCGTCTGCGGCAATTCGCGGATGATCGCCGCGCTGGCGCGCATCAAGTCCTACCTGGACTACGGCGCGTTCCAGCCGATCCAGATCGCCGGCATCGTGGCGCTCGAGGCCGACCAGAAGTGTGTCGGCGAGATCGTCGAGCTCCACAGGAAGCGCCGCGACGTGTTGGTGGACGGGCTCAACAAGATCGGCTGGAACGTGCCCAAGCCCAAGGGCACGATGTTCGTGTGGGCCCCGATTCCCGATGCCTTCAAGAGCCTGGGCTCGCTGGAGTTCTCCAAGCTTCTGATCCAGGAGGCCAAGGTCGCCGTGTCGCCCGGCATCGGCTTCGGCGAGTACGGCGAGGGCTACGTCCGGTTCGCGCTCGTCGAGAACGAGCAGCGAATCCGCCAGGCCCTGCGCGGCCTCAAACAGCTGAGCCGCTGACCGGACCGACGGAGATCGACGCGTGAGCGGCGCGAGAGACGTGCGCATCGGTCTGCTGGGGCTCGGCACCGTCGGGGCCGGGGTCGCCAAGCTCCTCCTCACCCGACGCGAAATGCTGGAGGAGCGCACCGGCGCGCGCCTCACCCTGGCCGCGGTCGCCGACACCGACCTCTTCCGCGCCCGCGAGGGTCTCGATCTCAAGTCACTGCCGCTGACGGACGACGCGGCGCGGGTGCTCAGCGATCCGTCGATCCACATCGTGATCGAGCTGGTGGGCGGTCTGGAGCCCGCGCGCTCGTTCATCTCGCGCGCGCTGGCCGCCGGCAAGCACGTGGTCACCGCCAACAAGGCGTTGCTGGCCCACCACGGCGTCGAGCTCTACGAGGAGGCGCGGCGCTCGGGCGTCGCGCTGGGCTTCGAGGCCGCGGTGGCGGGCGGCATCCCGTTGATCCGCGCGGTCAAGGACGGGCTGGTCGCCAATCGCGTGCTGTCGCTCGCCGGCATCGTGAACGGGACCTGTAACTACATCCTGAGCAAGATGACCGACGAAGGCCTGGACTTCTCGCTCGTGCTCAAGGAGGCGCAGGCGCACGGCTACGCCGAGGCCGATCCGACGCTCGACATCGAGGGCATGGATTCAGCCCACAAGCTGCAGATCCTCGTCGCGCTGGCCTTCCGCACGTTCGTCGACCTCAAGCACATCCACACCGAGGGGATCTCGCGCGTCACCGCGCAGGACATCGAGTACGCGCGCGACCTCGGCTACCGGATCAAGCTTCTGGCGATTGCCAAGGCGACGCCCCCCGATGCGCCGGCTGGCGCCGGGGTAGAGGTGCGCGTACACCCCACGATGATCCCGGCGGCCTCGCCGCTGGCGGCGGTATCCGGCGTGTTCAACGGCATCTTTCTCACCGGCGACGCCGTCGGCGATCTCATGTTCTACGGCCGGGGCGCCGGGCAGATGCCGACGGCATCGGCCGTGCTGTCGGACGTCATCGAGATCGCGCGGCGGATCGCGCACGGCCTGCCCTCGCTCTCGCTCGAGCTGCCGTCAGTCGGCCCGGCGCCGCTTCCGCTGACGCCGATGGAGTCGATCCAGAGCTGCTACTACCTGCGCGTGACCGCTCAGGATCGGCCGGGTGTCCTGTCGCGGGTCACCGGAATCCTGGGCGAGAACGACATCTCGATCGCGAACGTCATCCAGAAAGGCCGCGGCGTGCGAGAAGCCGTGCCGGTGGTGATGCTGACCCACGAGGCGCGCGAGCGCGACATGCGCGCGGCGCTGGCGAAGATCGACCGGCTGCGTGACGTCGCCGCGGCCACGACCATGATCCGGGTGGAGGGCAGCCCCGCGTGAAGGCGTGGCGCGGCGTAATCGAAGAGTACCGGGACTTTCTCCCGGTCTCGGACAAGACGCCGATCGTCACGCTCTTCGAGGGCAACACGCCGCTTCTGCCCGCGCCGCGCCTGGCCGAGGCGACCGACGCGCGGATGCAAATCTACCTGAAGTGCGAAGGGTTCAACCCGACGGGCTCGTTCAAGGACCGCGGCATGACCGTCGCGATCTCGAAGGCGCTCGAGACCGGCTCCCGCGCGGTCATCTGCGCCTCGACCGGCAACACTTCGGCCTCGGCCGCCGCGTTCGCCGCGCGCGCCGGCCTCCGCGCCTTCGTCATGGTCCCCAAGGGATCGGTCGCGCTCGGTAAGCTCTCGCAGGCGGCCATCCACGGCGCCAAGGTGCTCCTGGTCGACGGCAGCTTCGATCAGGCGCTGACGATCGTGCGCCAGATCGCCGAGCGCCATCCCGTCGCGCTCGTGAACTCGGTGAATCCGTTCCGGCTCGAGGGGCAGAAGACCGCGGCCTTCGAGGTGTGCGATCAGCTCGGCCGCGCGCCCGACTACCACCTGATTCCCGTCGGGAACGCCGGCAACATCACCGCCTACTGGCGCGGCTATCGCGAGTACCACCGGGCCGGACGCGTGAAGGAGCTGCCGCGAATGGTCGGCTTCCAGGCGGCGGGCGCCGCGCCGATCTACGAGAACCGGGTGATCGAGGAGCCGCGCACGGTCGCGACCGCGATCAAGATCGGCAACCCCGCGTCCTGGGGCCCGGCGCTGGAAGCGATGAAGGATTCGCGGGGCTGGGTCGACATCGTCACCGACGAGGAGATTCTGCGCGCCTACCGGCTCCTCGCACACGAGGAAGGCATCTTCATGGAACCGGCGTCAGCCGCGACGGTGGCCGGCCTGATCAAGATGATCAAAGGCGGACGCTTCGAGCCCGGATCGACTTTGGTGCTGACTCTCACCGGCCACGGGCTGAAAGACCCGGACACCGCCCTCGAGTCCGCCTCGCGCCCGACCACCGTCCCGCCGCGGGTCGACGCCGTCCTGGGGCAGCTCGGCCTCTGAACCGGCTCAAGATCGCAGTCGGCGTTGCGATCAGCGTTGCGCTCCTCGTCTATCTGTTTCGCAGCGTCGACCTCGCGGAGCTCGGCCGCCAGCTGCGCGGCGCCCACTGGGGCTGGCTGCTGCTGGCTGCCGTCATGGCGCCGATCCAGATCTGGGTGCGTGGACGACGCTGGTGGTACCTGTTCCCGCCCGGTTCGAATCCGCAGGGCATCACGTCGGCGATGATGATCGGCTACATGGCCAACAACGTGCTGCCGCTTCGCGCCGGCGAGGTCGTTCGCGTGTACGTGGTCGCGCGCCGCTGGAGCGCGCGCGTCGGCGGGGAAACACGCTCGCATCCGTTCTGGACCACGCTCGCCACGCTCGTCGTCGAGCGAGTGCTGGACAGCCTGGCCGTCGTGCTCATCCTGGCGGTGCTCGTGCTGATCGTCCCGGTGCCTCGGTTCCTCGAGCTGGCCGCCATCGTCGTGCTGGCGATCGACCTGGTCGGCGTCGCGGTCCTGATCGCGCTCGTCGCGGCGCCGCGGGCGTTCGCAAAGCTCATCACGCGTCTGTCCGGGCGCTGGCCGACACTCCAGCGCCGCGCGCTGACCGCGTTCGAGACCTTCGTGCACGGTCTGGACGGCATCCGCACTCCCTCTCATATCGTGCCGCTGCTCGCATGGACGATCGTCGTGTGGGTCGCGCCCGCGCTCGCGGCGTGGATGGTGATGTTCGCGCTCGATCTCCATCTGCCGTTCGTCGCGGCGTGGGCGGTGCTGGCGTTCGTCGGGCTCGGGATCTCGATTCCGTCGGCGCCGGGTTACGTGGGCGTGTTCCACGCCGCTGCGGTACTCGCGGTCGGCCTGTTCGGTGTCTCGCGCTCGGCCGGATTCGGGTACGCGCTGCTCTACCACGCCAGCCAGATCCTGCCGATCACGCTCCTGGGCTGGCTCTATCTGCTGCGGGAGCAGATGAGCCTCGGCGAGGCCACGCACGCGCGTCCGGGCGTCGAGCCCGGCGCCGCCGGATGAGCGTGCCACGCCGGCGTCGTCGCGCGACGGCCCCGATCTTTGCGGTCCGCGCGACCGTCGTGTAGGCTCTCGCAAGCATGGCGCTGCTCGTCCAGAAGTACGGGGGATCTTCGGTCGCCGACGCCGAGAAGATCATGAACGTCGCGCGGCGCGTGTCCGCGAGCGCCTCGGGCAATCAGATGATCGTGGTCGTCTCGGCCATGGGTAAGACGACCGACGGTCTGCTGGCGCTCTCGCGCCAGGTCTCGTCCAACCCGGACCTGCGCGAGATGGACATGCTGCTCTCCACCGGCGAGCAGGTCACGATCGCACTCCTGGCGCTGGCCCTTCGATCGCTCGGGCTCAAGGCGCGGTCCTTCACGGGGCCGCAGGTCGGCATGCGCACCGATCACGCGCACACCCAGGCGCGCATCACCCAGATCGACGGCGACCGGCTGCGGCGGGCCCTCGACGCCGGCGAGATCGCGGTGGTCGCCGGGTTCCAGGGGATCTCGCACGAGGACGAGATCACGACGCTCGGCCGCGGCGGCTCCGACCTCACCGCGGTCGCGCTGGCGGCCGCGCTGAAGGCGGACGTCTGCGAGATCTACACCGACGTCGACGGCGTGTACACCGCTGACCCGAACATCGTGCCCGACGCCAAGAAGTTGGCGCGCGTGGCGTACGACGAGATGCTCGAGCTGGCGAGCCTCGGGGCGAAGGTGCTCCAGACGCGCTCGGTCGAGTTCGCCAAGAAGTACGGCGTCACGGTCCACGTGCGCTCGACGTTCCGCCCCGATCCGGGCACGCTCGTGACGAAGGAGGAGACCGGCATGGAACAGGCGGTGGTCACCGGCGTGACCCACGACCGGAGCCAGTCGAAGATCTCGATTCTCAGGGTGCCCGACCGCCCCGGCATCGCCGCGCGCGTGTTCGGGGCGATCGCCGCCAGCAACATCGTGGTCGACATGATCGTGCAGAACATCAGCCAGGACGGCTACACCGACATGTCGTTCACCTTGCCGCGCGGCGACCACGCGCGCGCGGTCGCCGAGCTCGACGGCGTGGTGCGCGAGATCGGCGCGCGCGGGATCGTCCAGAACGAGCGGGTTGCCAAGGTTTCGATCGTCGGCGTCGGTATGCGCAGCCACTCCGGCGTCGCCTCGATGATGTTCGCCACGCTTGCCCGCGAGGGCATCAACATCCAGATGATCTCGACCTCCGAGATCGCGGTCTCGTGCGTCATCGAGGACAAGTACGCGGAGCTCGCGGTCAGGAGCCTGCACGATGCGTTCGAGGTTGGCAGAGGAGTCGGCCGATGAGCCACGGCAAGGCGGCGGTTTTCTTGGGTCCCGGGAAGCCGTTCGAGATCCGCGACGTGCCGATGCCGGACGTCGAGCCCGACGCGGTCCTGATCCGCGTCTCGCTCGCCAACGTCTGCGGCTCGGACCTCCACTTCTGGCGCGGCGACGCGCCGCTGCGCCTGCCGGAGGACGGCTGGATCTTCGGCCACGAGATGACCGGCCGCGTCGCCAAGCTCGGCGCGCGTGTGAAGACCGACTCGCTCGGCCGCCCGCTCAAGGAAGGCGACCGTGTCGCCTACACGTATTTCTATCCGTGCGGCCGCTGCTACGCGTGCCTGGCGAACGAGCCCGCGGCGTGCCCGGCGAAGATCGAGCGCCCGCTCGGCCCCTCGCAGTTCCCGCACTTTCACGGCGCCTTCGCCGAGTACTACTATCTGCGCCCTCGCGGCGCGATCTTCCTCGTCCCGGACTCTTTACCGGACGAGCTGGTGTCACCGGTCAACTGCGCGCTGTGTCAGGTGATCTTCGGCCTCGAACGTGCCGGCCTCCGCTTCGGCCACACTGTCGTCATCCAGGGCGCCGGCGGGCTGGGCATTCAGGCGGCGGCGGTCGCCAAGGATATGGGCGCGACCACCGTGATCGTCGTCGATCAGCTGCCGGGGCGGCTCGAGCTGGCGCAGGCCTTCGGCGCCGACCACACGATCAACGTCAAGGAAGTCACCGACCGGCGCGAGCGAGTCAATCTCGTGCGCAAGTGGACCGGCGGCGCCGGCGCTGACGTCGCGTGCGACTTCGTCGGCTTCCCGCAAGTCATCCCGGAAGGGATCGAGATGCTGCGCTCCGGCGGGACCTATCTCGAGATCGGTACGATCAGCCGGGGTGCCAAGATCGAGCTCGAGCCGTCGCTCTTGGTCTGGGGCTCGAAGAAGATCGTCGGCGTGATCCAGTACGACCCGGGCGTGATCCAGAAGGCGCTCGACTTCCTCATCCGCAACCGGGCCCGCTGGCCCTTCGATCGGCTGATCTCGCACAAGTACCCGCTCGAGCGCATCAATCAGGCGTTCGCCGACTCGGAGTGGCACGCGAAGGACACGACCAGCATCACCCGCGCCGCGCTGGTTCCCTGAGACCGGGCGGGGTCGGCGCGCGCTGACCCCGCTCGCGCTCTTCGCCGTCTGAAATCTTCGACTCTAGTCGCGCGCCGAGCGGCGTGGGATCGTCCGATCATGACCCTCTACACGCGCCGCCAGATCCTCGTGCTGCTTCTCTTGCTGGCGGTCGCCGGCCTCGGCCTCGCGGTCGGCCACTGGCGCCGCGCCAAGCCCGATCTGGCCGAGCGTCTCGAGCAGCTCGACCGCGCGGCCGCGCCGAGCTCGGGCCCGGCGCCACAGGCGGACGCTAGCGTCACCGCCGAACCCGCCGCATCCGAGCGCGAGCCTCGACGTCCGCGACCGAGCAAAGCCCCGTGCGATCAGGCCGACCCGCGAGCATCGCCGAGTAGCGCTGCGCCGGCGGCCATCGATCTCAACCGCGCGACCACGATCGAGCTGACGCGACTGCCAGGCGTCGGACCGGCGCTCGCGCGGCGAATCGTCGACACGCGAGACACCGACGGGCGCTTCGCGCGGATCGACGAGCTCCGGCGTGTCCGCGGGATGAGCGCCAGGAAGATCGAGCAGCTCCGCGCCTTCGTCACGGTCGAGTGAATCTGACCCGGACGCCGCTCGCGCCGGTGGCCGCCGCCTTCGGCGCCGGCATCGCGCTGGCGTCGATCGCGCCACCCGCGGCGATGTGGATCGCGTGGCTCGGTGCTGCCGCGGCGTGCGTCGCGTTGCTCGCCCTCGACCGCGCGGGGCTGGCGGCGGGTGCCCTGCTGCTCGGCGTGGCGGCGGCGGGAGCGATTCGCGCGGGCGAGGCGCCGTTGGCCGCAGACCACATCCGGAACGCCGGGCTCCCGCGCATGGTGGCGGTAGAGGGCCGTCTGGTCGTCGAGCCCAAACGCTGGGCGCCCGACCGCGTTCGTCTCCTGGTCGAGACCGAGCGAGCCGACGGTGCGCCGGGCTCGGGCCTCATCCAGCTAACCACGTACGGCCTGTTGCCGCCCTTGACCGAGGGGCAGCGCATCGCGGCGCCGATGCGGCTCCACCCGGCGATGGGCTTTCGCAATCCGGGCACGTACGACTACTCGGCGCACCTGGCGCGCCAGGGTATCTACGTCATCGGCACCGCGCGCGCCGAATCGGTGACGCCGCTCGACGATCCCGGCTCGCCGTGGTCGGTGCGGGTCAAGCGCGAGTCGGTCGCGGCCATCGGCCGCGCGCTGCCGCCAGTGTCGGCGGCGTTGCTCGCCGGACTGCTGCTCGGCGATCGCACCGAGCTCCCCCGCGACGTCGACGACGCCTTTCGCCGCGCCGGTGTTTACCACATCCTAGCCGTCTCCGGCTTCAACGTCGGGATCCTGGCGGCGTCCGTCTGGGTGCTCTGCCGTTTGCTCCGGATCCCACACCGCGTATCGGCCGCGATTGCGATCGTCGTGGTGATCGGCTTCGCACTGGTGGTCGGGCCCGAGCCTTCCGTGCTGCGCGCGGTGGTCATGGCCGTCCTGGTGCTCGTCGCCACCCTGCTCGACCGCGATGCGTCGGTCACGAACAGCCTGGCGCTCGCCGCGATGGCCATCCTCGCGGTTCGGCCCGGCGATCTGCTCGAGCCTGGCTTCCAGCTCTCGTTCGCGGCGACGTTCGGCATCGTGATCGCGCCGCTCCCGCGCGGCATCATCCTCGGCGCGCTCGGTGCCAGCGCCGCAGCCCAGCTGGCGGTCTTGCCGATCGCGCTCAGCCACTTCAATCAACTCTCGACGATCGGCGTCATCGCGAACCTGGGTGTCGTCCCGCTGGCGGCCGTCGCGACGATCCTGGGGCTGGCGGCCGTCTGTCTCTCGTTCCTGAACGATGCGCTGGCGGCGGTCGCGTTCGACGCAGTGTGGCCGGTCTTGCTGGCGCTGCGTGGAATCGTCGCGCTCGCCGCACGCATGCCGGGCGCGGTCGTGTATCTCCCGGCTCCCGGCTGGATCGCCGTGACGTGTTATGTCGCAAGCCTCGCGCTGCTGCTGCTCTGGTGGCGAAGCCGCAGGCGCCGCGCGCTTCTGGTCGGCGCCTCGCTCCTCGCGGGCGCGGTGGCCTCGGCCGCGTGGCCGCTCATGCGTCCGGCCGACGGCCGACTGCGCGTGACGATGCTCGATGTCGGTCAGGGCGACGCAATCGTCGTCGAGATGCCCGACGGTCGCACCCTGCTCGTCGATACGGGATCGGGTGGGCCGATGCGACTCGATGCTGGCGAGCGCGTGATCGCGCCGTTTCTCTGGAACAAGGGCATCCTGAGACTCGGTGCCATGGCGCTCACACACGACGACAGCGACCATGCCGGCGGTGCCGCATCGCTCCGGCGCCTCTTTTCGATCGGTGAAGAATGGACCGCGGCAACCCTACCGCAGATGCCGCGGCGGTTCGGGCGTGTGGAGATGACACCGCTTCCGCCGGCCTCGGTCACTGCCTGGCGCAGGAACGACGCCGCGCTGGTCCTGCGCATCCAGCTGGGGCTCGCCGGATTTCTTTTGGCGTCAGACATCGGGGCCGCCCGCGAGCGCGAGCTCATCGCCTCGGACTCGCCGCTTCGGTCGACCGTTCTCAAGGTGGCGCATCACGGCTCGCGCTCGTCGACCAGCGCCGAGTTCCTGCAGGCCGTCGAGCCGAGGCTTGCCGCGGTCTCCGTCGGGGCGCGCAACCCGTACGGCCACCCGGACGCCGGCGTCATGGCGCGCCTGACCGACGCCGGCGCCCAGACATACCGGACCGACCGCGACGGCGCGCTGATCTTCGAGACGGACGGCCGCGTCTTGACCGTCACGCGCTGGGCCACGGGACAGATCGAGCGCCTCTGCCTCGAGCCCGAAACGATCTGCTAGAATCGACGGCCATGGTCAGGATCAACGACAACTACTTGAAGCTCCGCGCCAGCTATCTCTTCAGCGAGACCGGCCGGCGCACGCGCGAATACCAGGCGGCCCATCCGGACGCCAAGCTCATCCGGCTCGGGATCGGTGACGTGACCCGTCCCCTGCCCGACTCGGTGATCCGCGCAATGCACGACGCGGTCGACGAGATGGCCAAGCCCGAGACCTTCCGGGGCTATCCGCCCGAGACCGGCTGGGATTTCCTGCTCGACGCGATCATCCGCCACGACTACGGCGAGCGGGGGATCAAGCTCACGACGGACGAGATCGTGGTGAGCGACGGCGCCAAGAGCGATACCGGGAACATCCAGGAGATCTTCGGGCCCGACTGCGTCGTCGCGCTGAGCGACCCCGTCTACCCCGCGTACCTCGACGTCACCGTGATGGGTGGACGCGCCGGGACCGCAGACGCGAGCGGCCGCTACGACCGGATCGTGTATCTGCCGTGCACCGCCGAGAACAACTTCCAGCCGCGCATACCGGACCGGCCCGTCGACCTGATCTTCCTGTGCTACCCGAACAACCCGACCGGCGCGACGCTGAGCCGCGCGGCGCTCAAGTCATGGGTCGACTTCGCGCGCGAGCGCGGCGCCGTCATCCTCTACGATGCGGCCTACGAGGCCTACATCCGCGATCCGGCGATCCCGCACTCGATCTACGAGATCGAGGGGGCGCGCGAGGTCGCGATCGAGTTTCGCTCGTTCTCGAAGACCGCCGGCTTCACGGGCACGCGCTGCGCCTACACGGTCGTGCCCAAGGAGCTCCAGGGACGCTCGGCCACGGGCGAGCCCGTGAGCATCAACGCGCTCTGGGTCCGGCGCCAGTCGACCAAGTTCAACGGCGTGGCCTACGTCATCCAGCGCGCCGCCGCCGCGACCTACACTGCCGAGGGGCGCAAGCAGGTCACCGCACTGGTCGACTACTACATGGAGAACGCGCGCATCATCCGCGAAGGGCTCGAGGCGGCGGGGCTCGCGGTCTACGGCGCACGGAACGCGCCGTACATCTGGGTGAAGACGCCGGGGAAGCTATCCTCGTGGGAGTTCTTCGACAAGCTCCTGAACGAAGCGCACGTCGTGGGTACGCCGGGCGCCGGCTTCGGACCGAGCGGCGAGGGTTACTTCCGCCTCACAGCTTTCGGCGGCCGTGCCTCAACCGAGGAAGCGGTCGACCGCATCAAGTCGCGCCTGTCGCGCTAGCCGCCCGCGCTAAGCTTCGTACGCGCGCTCGTACTGCGAGCGCAGGCGCTCTAGCTCTTCCGGGTCGAGACGCATGCCCAGGGAGAGGCTCATCTCGCCGAGGATCGTCTTGATCTCGTTCAGGGACTTCTTGCCGAAGTTCTTGGTCTTCAGGAGCTCGGCCTCGGTCTTCTGCACGAGATCGGCGATCGTCCGGATGTTCGCGGTCTTCAGGCAGTTCGAGGCGCGAACCGACAGCTCGAGCTCGTCGACGTTGCGGAAGAGGTTCTCGTTGAGCTCGGTGCGCGGGCGCGCCTCGTCGCGCTCGGCGGCCTCTTCCTGCGGCGAGGTCACCGGGAAATTCATCAGGAGATCGAAGTGATCCTCGAGGATGCGCGAGGCCTCGCCGACCGCGGTGGCCGGGCTGACGCTGCCGTCGGTCCACACCTCGAGCAGGAGCCGCTCCCGCCCGTCCGCGATGGGCTCGACGTGGAAGTTCACGCGCTTGACAGGCGAGAAGTCGGCGTCGAGCAGGATCGCGTTGATCGGCAGCGCCTCCGGCTCGCGCTTCTCGGCGGACACGTAGCCGCGGCCGCGCTCGACGCAGACCTCCATCTCGAACACGCCGTCCTTGTCGAGGGTCGCCAGGACCACATCGGGCGTGAGCACCTCGATGTCGGCGTCGGTTTCGAAGTCGCTGGCCTTGACCACCGTGCCGCCCTGGGCGCGCAAGCGCAGGATCTTGGGCCGGTTCACGTGGAGGGTGAAGACCACGTTGCGCAGGTTCATCATGATGTCGAGCGTGTCTTCCATCACGCCCGGCAGGTGGGAGAACTCGTGCAGGACGTTTTCGATCTTGACCCACGTGGGTGCGGCGCCGTGGATCGCCGAGAGAAGCGCCCGGCGATAGGCGATGCCGACGGTTAGCGCGAAGCCGGCCTCGCAGGGCTCGATGGCCAGCTTGCCGTAAGTCTTGTCCTGGACAGTCCAATCGTGACGCGCAGGTAGCTGCAGCTCAAGCATGGGACCCCCTAGAAGCGAGCCAGTATGAACGGGGTGAATCGGCCACCAAGGCTACACAGTATACCAGAGCCCGGATGTTACACTGGGAAATCATGGGGTTGCGTGCCGCCCTCGCTCTCCTCATGCTCGTCGGCGCCGCTCTCGCTACCGTCGTGGGCTGGGAGGCTCTGACACCCGCCCCCGCGCTCCAGCGCGGGACGGTGATCGTCGAGATCCCCGCGCATGACAGCGTCCTCTCCATCGCCGGCCGTCTGTACCGGGCGGGCGGAATCCGAACCCGCACGGGGTTCGTCTTCCTGGCCGTCGCTCGCGGCACCTCCGGCCACCTGAAGGCCGGCGAGTACGAGCTCGAGCGCGGCGCATCGACCCTGACGGTCCTGGGCCAGCTGGAGGCCGGACGCGTCAAGCAGCACATCGTCCTGCACCCGGAGGGCGCCACGCTGTCCGAGCTGGCCAAGGTACTGGAGGCCGACCGCCTTGCCTCGAGCGAGGCCGTGCGGCGTCTGGCGACGAGCCCCGCCTTTCTGTCGACGCTCGGGATCGAGGGACCCAGTCTCGAGGGCTACGTGTTCCCGGACAAGTACCAGTTCGTGCGCGGCATGACGCCCGAAGAGATCTTGACCAAGATGGTCCAGCGCCTGCGCGCGAAGCTCGGACCCGACATCACCGCGCGCGCCGCCGAGCGCGGGCTCACTGTGCACCAGTTGCTCACGCTCGCCTCGATCATCGAGCGCGAAGCCGTCGAGCGCGGCGAGCAGCGCACGATCTCCGCAGTCTTCTGGAATCGGCTCAAGCTCAGGATGCCGCTGCAAGCCGATCCCACCGTGCAGTACGCGACCGGCAAGGAGCGCCGCGCGCTGACACGCGCAGATCTGCGGGCCGACCATCCGTACAACACTTACAGGAACGCGGGCCTGCCGCCGGGACCGATCGCGAGCCCGGGCATCGCCGCAATCGAGGCGGCGCTCGACCCGGCGCCGGTGAAATATCTGTACTTCGTCGCGATGGACGACACGCACCACCATTTCTCGACGACGATCGGCGAGCACAACGCCGCGGTCGCCCGGTACCGGCTCGCCCGCGCTCGGTGAACCGTGCTATAAAACGCGCGATATGTCCGGCCCCAGCACGCTCACCGCGGCCGGTCGCCCCACTCGCGAGGCGGCGCCGGTGCCGTTCCTGTATCGCGCGCTCCGCGCGCCGCTGAGATTCGCGCTCAGCCGCTGGTTCGACCTTCGCGTCGATGGACTCGAGCATCTGCCGCCGAGCGGTCCGTATCTCATCGCGGCGAATCATCACAACTATCTGGACGGCATCGTGCTCGGCGTCACCGTGCCCGAGCCGATCTCGTTTCTCGTGATGCCGCGCGTGTGGCGCGCGACGCCGCTGCATCCGATGTTCCACCGGAATATCCGTTCGATTCCGATCGACCTCGAGCGGGCCGACGTCGGCGCGCTGCGCCGCGCGCTGCGGAGCCTCCAGGAGGGTCGGGTGGTCGGCATCTTCCCCGAGGGCCCCTTCAGCGTCCGCGGCCAGCTCGAGCCCGGGCTGCCCGGTGTCGCGTTGCTCGCGCTGCGCTCGGGCGTGCCGGTGATCCCGGCCGGAATCCGCGGCACGTACGAGGCGCTCGCGGGGCGGCGCGGTTACATCCCGCGCCGGGCGGCGCTCGGCGTCAGGTTCGGGCCGGCCCGCTGCTTTTCGGCCGACGGTGTGCCCGCCGGGCGCGGCGCGCGCGTGCGCGTGACGCGCCGGATCATGGACGACATCGCGGCGCTCCTGCCGTGAAGTCGCGGCCTCGCAAGCGCGCGGCGCCGCGGCGCGGCGCAGCACCGGGAGAGAAGCTCTGGGGCGGACGCTTCACTCAGGGCGCCGATCCGGCCGCCGAGCGTTTCACCGGCTCCCTCGCCTTCGACCGCCGGCTCTGGCCGCACGACGTCGCCGGCAGCGTGGCGTGGGCCAAGGCCCTCGCGCGCGCCGGGCTCCTCACGGCCGCCGAGCGCGACGCGATCGTCAAGGGGCTCGCCGCCGTCCGTGACGAGCTCGCGGCCGGCACCTTCCCATTTCGCCCGGAGCTCGAGGACATCCACACGAACGTGGAGCGGCGCCTGCAAGAGCTGATCGGCGAGGTCGGCGGCAAGCTGCACACCGGCCGCTCGCGCAACGATCAGATCGCGGTCGACGAGCGCCTCTATCTCCGCGACGTGATCGCCGGGGCGCGGGCCGGCCTGCGCCGCGTCCAGGAAGTGCTGGTCGCACGCGCCGCCGAGACGATCGAGGCGCCGCTGCCGGGCTATACGCATCTGCAGCGGGCCCAGCCGATCGTGCTGGCGCATCACCTGCTCGCGTACGTCTTCATGCTCCAGCGCGACCGCGAGCGCTTCGGCGACTGCGGCGTGCGCGCCAGCACGATGCCGCTCGGCGCCGCGGCGCTTGCCGGCACGGCGTTCCCGATCGACCTCGACGCGCTCGCGAAAGACCTGGGGTTCGCCGGCGTCTCGCCGAACAGCCTCGACTCGGTGAGCGATCGCGACTCCCTGCTGGAGTTCCTGTCTGCGGCCGCGATCACCGGGATGCATCTCTCGCGGCTCGCCGCCGATCTCACGCTGTGGGCGACGGCGGAGTTCGGCTTTGTGGAGTTCTCCGACGCGTTCGCGACCGGCTCGTCGATCATGCCGCAGAAGAAGAACCCGGACGTCGCCGAGCTGATCCGGGGCAAGAGCGGGCGCCTCTACGGCAACCTCGTGGCGGTGCTGACGACGATGAAGGGCCTCCCGCTCGCCTACAACTCCGACATGCAGGAAGACAAGGAGCCGTTCTTCGACTCGGTCGACACGCTCGACGCGATCCTGTCCGTCATGCCGCCGATGCTGGCCTCGCTGGCGTTCCGCACCGACCGCATGCGGCGCGCCGCCGGCGAGAACTTCGCGACCGCGACCGACCTCGCCGACTACCTGGTCCGCAAGGGGATGCCGTTCCGTCAGGCGCACGTGGTGGTCGGGAAGATCGTGCGGTTCTGCGAGACCGAGGGCAAATCGCTGGAGGGTATGGGCGTCGTCGAGCTCCGCCGGTTCTCGCCGATGTTCGAGGACGACGCGAAGGACGCGGTCACCGTCGAAGCCTCGCTGCGCGCCCGCGCTGTCACCGGCGGCACGGCGCCCGACGCGGTCCGCCGCTCGCTTGCCCTCGCCCGCTCGCTGATCGCGCGCGCATGACCGGGCGCGGGCGGCGCGTCGGCGCGTGCCTGGCGCTCGCCGCGCTGGCCCTGACCGCGCTGGCCCTCGCCGCGTGCGGGAAGAAGTCACCGCCGGTGGCGCCCGAGCTGAGGGCGCCGCAAACGATCAGCGATCTCTCCGGTGTCGTCGAGGAGTCGGCGATCACGCTGTCGTGGACGCCGCCCAATCGCCGCGCCGACAACACGCGGCTGCGCGACTTCACGCTGATGCGGATCTTCAGAGTCGAGGACAGCGGGACCGGCGAGCCCCGAGCGGCCATGCGTGTCGACGGCCGGATTGCCGGCTACGACGAGATCGCCGCGATCCGCGGCGGCGAGCCCGAGCCCGCGGTACGGCGCGGCACCCATCTGGTACTCAGCGATCGGCAAGGGCTCACCCACGGACGGCGCTACACCTACGTGATCCTCGCCGGCGATTCGCTAGGACGGATCAGCTCGCCGTCTCAACGGGTCTCCGTCACGTATGCGGTTGCTCCCGGGGAACCGGAGTCCGTGGCCGCCGAGCCGCGCGACGGCGCCGTGCGAGTGACCTGGTACGCTCCCACCCGCATGCTGGACGGAAGCGCGGCGACCGAGCCCTTCACGTACCAGGTCCTGCGCGGGACGTCGGAAGACGGCGAGCTTTCGCCGATCACGCCGATCCGCACGTCCGAGCGCACGCTGACCGACTCCGGCCTCCAGAACGACCGCGCCTACGTCTACGCCGTTCGCGCCGCGCGCGAGGTCGCCGGCACGACCGTGTACGGGCGATCGTCGGCGCGGGTCTCGGCGACACCGCGCGACACGACGCCCCCCTCGCCGCCCGCGAACCTGGTCGCGATCCCCTCAGAGGGCGCCGTGCGCCTGTCCTGGAGCCCGAGCCCCGAGAGCAAGGTGACCGGTTACATCGTCTATCGCGCGACGGAATCGGGCGCGTTCGAGCGAATCGGCTCGACCAGCGCGCCGTCGACCACGTTCGTCGACCGCGCCGCGACGCGCGGGGTCAACCGCTACGCGGTCACGTCACAGGACAGCGCCGCGCGCCCGAACGAGAGCCGGCGCTCGAACGAGGTCAGGGTCACCCTGCCTTGACTTCACATGTTTCGGGTGTTACCAACAACGGATACATGGGCCCGTTCCAGTACCGAGATTCTCAGCTTTGCTGCGAGGATGTGTCGCTTCGCGCGCTGGCTGCCGTAACCGGAACGCCCACTTACGTCTACTCGAAGGCCGCGCTGCTCGAGAGCCTCGGCGCCTACTCCCGCGCGTTCCACGACGTGCCGCACGTCGTCTGCTACTCGGTCAAAGCCAACTCGAATCTCGGCGTCCTCTCGGTGCTCGCGAAGGCCGGGGCCGGCGCTGACATCGTGTCCGGGGGTGAGCTCTACCGCGCGCTCCGCGCCGGCATGCCGCCCAAGAAGATCATCTTCTCGGGCGTGGGCAAGAGCCGCGAGGAGATGCGCGACGCGCTGAAGGCGGACATCCTCATGTTCAATGTCGAGTCGCGCAGCGAGCTGCGCGTGCTCGACGAGGTCGCGCGCGAGATGGGGGTCCGCGCCCCGGTCGCGCTGCGCGTGAACCCGGACGTCGACCCGCAGACGCACCCCTACATCGCGACGGGCCTGAAGACCTCGAAGTTCGGGATCCCGTACGACGAGGCGCTCGAGGCGTACGAGGAGGCGGCAAAGCTCGGCGGGCTCGAGGTCATCGGCACGGACATGCACATCGGCTCGCAGCTCACCAAGGCCACGCCGGTCGCGGATGCGGTCGCGCGCGTGGTCGCGCTGGTGAAGGCGCTGCGCGAGCGGCGAATCGAGATCCGCACGATCGACATCGGCGGCGGGCTCGGCATCCGCTATCGCGACGAGACGCCGCCGACCCATCAGGAGTTCGCCACCCTGTTGATGCCGGCACTGCGCGAGGCGGGCGTGACGGTGCTGCTCGAGCCGGGCCGCTCGATCGTCGGCAACGCGGGAATCTTATTGACGCGCGTGCTCTACCGCAAGGACACCGGCGCGAAGAAGTTCGTGGTGATCGACGGCGCGATGAACGACCTGATCCGGCCGTCGCTCTACGGCTCGTATCACGAGATCATTCCCGTCGACCAGGCGCGCCAGGGGCGCGAGCGCGAGACCGTCGACGTCGTCGGCCCGGTCTGTGAGTCGGGCGACTTTCTAGCCAAGGATCGCGAGCTGGCCCGCGTCGACCAGGAAGACCTCCTGGCGGTGATGAGCGCCGGCGCCTACGGCTTCGTCATGGCGTCCAACTACAACACGCGACCGCGCGCCGCCGAGGTTCTGGTCGACGGCAACCGGTACACGATCGTGCGCCGCCGGGAGACGTACGAAGACCTGGTGGCGGGGGAGACTACTCCATGAGCCAGACATTCCACGGTTCATTCGTTGCGATGGTCACCCCGTTCCGGAACGGCAAGGTCGACGGGGCGAAGCTCAAGGAGCTGGTCGAGTTCCACATCGCGAACGGCACCGACGGGCTGATCCCCTGCGGCACGACCGGCGAGGCGCCGAGCCTGAGCCACGACGAGCATCACAAGGTCGTCGAGCTCGTCGTCGAGGCCGCTCGCGGCCGTATCAAGGTCGTACCGGGCACCGGCTCCTACTCGACCAGCGACGCGATCGAGATGACCAAGCACGCCGAGCGGGCCGGCGCCGCGGGCGCGCTCGTCGTGAATCCGTACTACAACAAGCCCACGCAGGAAGGCCTCTACCGTCATTTCCGCGCGGTCGCCGAATCGGTCGCGATCCCGATCCTGGTTTACAACATCCAGAGTCGGACCGCCGTCAACGTCGAGACCGCCACCCTGGCCCGGCTCGTCCGCGACGTGAAGAACATCGTCGGCGTGAAGGAAGCCTCGGGCTCGCTGGATCAGATGAGCCAGGTCATCGCCGCGTGCGGCCCCGACTTCTCGGTGCTGTCGGGCGACGACAACATCACCTTGCCGCTCCTGGCCATCGGCGGCAGCGGCGTGGTCTCGGTCATCGCCAACATCGTGCCGCGCGAGACGGCCGATCTAGTGCACGCGGCGCTCGAAGGCGACTGGAAGCGCGCCCGTGACCTGCACTATCGCCTCTTCCCGCTGGCGCGTGCGGCGTTCCTCGAGACCAATCCGATCCCGATCAAGGAAATGATGGCGATGGCCGGCATGCTCGAGCCCGAGTTCCGTCTGCCGATGTGCCGGATGAGCGATGCCAACCGCGAGAAGCTCCGCGACATCATCAAGCCGTACGGTCTGATCAAGTAGCAGCCCCATGAGCGCAGCCGGCGGGGAGACATCCCCGAGCGTCGGGCGCCGGGGCGCCGCGACGGCGGACGTCGTTGTCGCGGGGGCCGCCGGCCGGATGGGCAATCGGATCATCGCGTGCCTGGCCGATACGGCCGATCTGCGCCTGGTCGCCGCGCTCGAGGCGCCCGGCCACGCGGCGATCGGGCGTGACGCGGGCGAGCTGGCCGGCGCCGGCAAGGCCGGCGTCAACGTCGGCGCCGACGCGGCGGCCGAGATCACACGCGATCGGGTGTTGATCGAGTTCTCCGTGCCTGAAGCCTCGCTCGCGCATCTCAAGCTCGTCGCCCGATCCGGCGCCCGCGCGGTCATCGGCACCACCGGGTTCAGCGCCGCGCAGCGCGCCGAAATCGCCGACCTCGCGAAAGACGCCGCGATCCTGATCTCGCCGAACATGTCCGTGGCCACGAACGTCGCGTTCAAGCTCCTGGCCACCATGGCCAAGGCGCTCGGCGACGAGTACGACGTCGAGATCACCGAGACGCACCACCGGTTCAAGAAGGACGCGCCCAGCGGCACCGCGCTCAGGATGGCGGAGGTCGTCGCGGCCGCGCTCGGGCGCGACCTCGATCAGGTCGCGGTCTTCGGCCGGCAAGGGCTGCCGGGCGAGCGCACGCGGCCCGAGATCGGCATCCTCTCGCTGCGCTCGGGCGACGTGGTCGGCGAGCACACGGTGTCCTTCGGCACCCTGGGCGAGCGGCTCGAGCTCGTGCACCGGGCGCACAACCGCGACACGTACGCGCGGGGTGCCTTGCGCGCTGCCCGGTACGTTGCCGGGCGGCCGCCCGGGCTCTACTCGATGGCCGACGTCCTCGGCCTCGCGTGAGGCGATGGGCGACAAGCTCCTGCTGGAGGACGTGCGCTTCTACGGCCAGCACGGGCTGACGCGCGCCGAGCAAGTGGTCGGCGCGTGGTTCTCGGTCGACGTCGAGATGGCGGTCGACCTGTCCTCGGCGGTCGTGTCTGATCAGGTGTCGACGACGGTCGACTACGGCGTGGTCGCCCGGCGCATCGTCGACATCGGCACCAAGAACCGCGTGAACCTGATCGAGCGGCTCGCCGGGCTGATCGTCGAGGCGCTCCTGCGCGAGTTCCCCGCCCGCGAGATCCGGGTGCGCGTCCGCAAGCTCACGCCCCCGATGGAAGGCCTGATCGGAACGCCCTCCGTCGAGCTCACGCGGAGCCGCGCGTGACGCGCGTCTACCTCTCGCTCGGCTCGAACATCGGCGACCGGCTGGCCACGCTGAAATCGGCCGTCCAGCGCCTGCACGGGATCGAGGCCATCCGCTTCCTCGACGCCTCGCCGCTCTACGATTCCGAGCCCTGGGAGACCGAGCCCGGTCAGACGGTGAGCGAGCAGCGCTGGTTCCTGAACTGCGTGGTGGCGCTCGAAACCTCGCTGGCGCCACGCGCCCTGCTGGCCGAGCTGCAGGCGATCGAGTCGGCGCTGGGACGCGTACGGCCTCCGGGAACGCCCGAGGCCCAGCGGTTCGCCGCGCGCACCTTGGACATCGACATCCTGTTCTACGGCGACGAGATCTTGAGCGCGGGCGACGACCTGCACGTGCCTCACCTGCTGCTCGCCGAGCGCGGCTTCGTCCTGCAGCCGCTGGCCGACCTGGCACCCGACCTCCTGCACCCCGTGCTGTATCGCTCGGTGCGCGAGCTGCTCGCCGACCTCGAGGACGAGCACGACGTGCGCCAGGGCGACTACCCGGCGCGCTGGTACGCCGACTGAGCGAGCCCGTGGCGGACGACGACTTCCAGCGGGCCGCTCTCGAGCACCTCGACGCCCTCTACAACTTCGCGATGTATCTGACCCGGAACCCGCCGGAGGCGGACGACCTCGTCCAGGAGACCTACCTCCGCGCCTTCCGGTTTTCCCACCGGTTCCAGCCGGGAACCCACCTCCGAGCCTGGCTGTTTCAGATCTTGAGGAACACCTTCTTGACGTTTTATCGGCTTCGCGAGCGGGAATCCGCGCTCGCGGAGGACGGTGTTCCCGCCTGGGACGCTCCGATGTTTCACGACGCGCCCGAGGAGTCGAGCGGCGCCGTCGAGGCGCACACTGATCTCGAGCGCGCGCTTCGGCGCCTGCCTGAGGAATTTCGAACGGTACTGTTGCTGGCGGAGGTCGAAGGCATGCCGCTCGAGGACGTCGCGCGCGTGCTGGCCTGCCCCGTCGGCACCGTCAAGTCGCGCATCTTCAGAGCGAAGGAGCGGCTGCGCGGGCTCCTGCGCGACTACACCAAAGAATGAGCAACCAGTCTCCGGATTCCGACGACGCGCTCGGCGCGCAGCTCCGCACGGAGCTCAGGCGCTACGCGGCGCCCGCTTACGTGCGCGGCGCGATCGTCGAGCGTGTCGAGCCGCCGCGCGCGCGGCCGGCATGGCTGTCGCCCGTCCTGGCCGCGGCCGCCACAGCCTTGCTGCTGGTTCTCGTGGCGATTCCGTTCCTGCCGCGGATTCTGCCGGCGGATCCGACCGAGCGGCTCGTTCGCTCGGTGGTCGCCGAGCACACGCGCGCGCTCATGTGGGGCGCCAGACGTCCGGAGGTGGTGCCGACCGCGCTGCCGTGGCTCACGCAGGAGTCGGGCATCGGGCTGCGCAAGTTCTTCGGCGGCGACGATCGGCTCGTCTTCGTGGGCGCCGAGCCCGTCTATCTGGAGAGTCGGCGCGGCATGGCGCTCTACTACCGCGACGGCGACGGTCACCTCGTGAACTACACGGTCCTACCGTGGCCGGGCCTGCCGCTGCCGGAATCGCGCCGCGTTCAGATCCAGAACCGGTGGCGGCCGGCGCTGATGAGCGACAGCGGCTTTTCGGCCTGGGTGTGGCGACAGGGCGATCTGGCGTGCTTCATCGTGTCCGACATGGTGTCCGAGTCGGACGTCGAGCGCTTCAAGGACTACTTCGTCCGCCTGCGCCTGGCGACCGAGCCCGTCCCGGCTGATTGACCCGATAGTAGCGGGGGAGCGTCCGCCGCTCCCCCGAAACCTTACTTCCTAAGCTCGAACGTCTTGATATAGACGCCGGGCGAGCCGGCCGCGTGCTTCATGTGCGGCCGGATGCGCTGCGTCTCCGGCGCGATGTCCCGCTGCGCCATCCAGGCCGGCGTCTCGGATACCTGCGGGTTCTCGAACTCGTAGAACGTCAGATAGGTCGGCGTGCCCGTCACGGCGCGGAAGCGCCGCCCGCGGATGACGCCGGGGACCTTCTCGTAGTTCGGGATGTAGATCGTGTTGTACCAGCTGTTGAAGTCGGCGTCGATCTCGGGCGGCACGTCCATGCGCCCGAGCTGGAGCGCCGGCGCCATCGGGCTCTCGGCCACCTGCGGCGTCAGGCTCTTGGGATGGATCAGCGTGTACACGTTGCGGATGAAGTTCGTACCGATGACGTCCGGCGACGATTTCTTCGTCCACGGCGTCGGGTTGGAGCGGACGCGCTTGTAGGCATCGGTCTCCAGCGCCTTGGCGCTGTCGAGCTCGTAGACCGCCAGATGCTTGGGGCCGCCCTTGACCGCCTCGTAGCGCGCGCCGTTGAGGAAACCCGGCAGCGCGAGCCGCTCGGCCAGATGCTCCTCGTTGTACCAGCGATTGAAGTCCGGCTCCTTGTCCGCCGGAACGTCGGTCCACACCATCAAGAGCCCTGTGCCCTTCCTGATCGCCATGCCTTGGCTCCTTTCGAAATTCGATCCTAGCCGGTCTCCATCGGCAAGGACGGATCGCGCGCCCACTCGGAGAGCGAGGCGTCGTAGACCGCGACCCGGTCGTGGCCGAGGAGCGTGAGCACGAAGGCGTCGCTGCTGGCCGCGATACCGCCCCCGCAATACGTGATGACGCGGCCGGCGCCGAGCGCGCCCGAGTCGGCGAATCGCTGGCGCAACACCTCGGGCGCGAGATAGGCGTGCGTCGCCGGATCGACCAGCGCCCGCGCCGGCACGTTGGCGCTGCCGGCGATGCGCCCCGGGCGCCCGTAGGCGACGCCACCGGTGCCGCGATGCTGCTCCTCGGAGAGCGCGTTGACGACGCAGGTCGCGCGCTCGCCGAGGCCCGCGAGCACGGCCTCCTTGCCGACGAAGAGCTCGGGGCGCAGCCGCGCGACGAAGCGCCCCGGCGGATACGCGCACGGCGCCGTCGACGTCGGCCGGCCCTCGAGCGTCCACTTCTTCCAGCCGCCGTTCAACACCGCGGCCTGGTCGAAGCCGACCGCGCGCAGCATCCACCACACGCGCGCGGCCCACATGTTCACCGCGCGGTCGTACAGCACGACGCGCGTGCCCTCACCGACGCCCAGGCGCGCCATCGAGGCCGCCATCTGCTCGGTGGACGGCATCATGTAGAGCGTCGGGGCCGAGCGATCGCACAAATCGTCGGTGAGGTCGGCGAACCCGCTGCGCGGGATGTGACCCACGGCCCACGCCGCGCGTCCGGATTCAGCCTTGTAGCCGCCGTCCGGCAACGGGTGGAGGATCGTCGTGCATTCGAGCACGCGCAGCGCCGGATCGTCGAGGTTCGCGGCCAGCCAGTCGGTCTCGACCAGATAGTGCGGATGGGTCCAAGGCATGGCGCGCAGCGTAGCGCCGCCAGCAACGGCCCGTCAAGCCAGGCGGCCGCTCCCCCAGCCCGTGAGCAGGAACACGCCGAGGACGATCAGCACCGCGCCGACGACGAGGCGCCAATTCAGCCGCTCGATCCCGACCGGAAACCAGTACGCGAGCAGCAGCACGAACAGCGGCGAGGTCCCGGCGAGCGGGACCACCACGCTGACCTCGCCGAGACCGAGCGCGAAGATCAGCAGGAACACGCCGGTGTTCTCGAAGGCGCCGCCGCCGGCGAAGTAGAGAAAGCTCTGGCGATCGTAGCGCAGCGCGGGGAGATTGCCCGAGGCGAGGACGAAGGCGCTGGACGCGATCAGCGCCGCCGTGATGTTGATCGCCGAGTCGAAGAGCGGCCCGGCGAGGCCGAGGCCCAGCTTGCGGAGGATCGCGACGACGCCGAAGCACATGGCCGAGACGAACGGGTAGATCAGATCACGCGGCCGAAAGCCGACGTGCCGGCCGCTGGCCGAGAGCAGGATGGTGCCGAGGACGACGACGAGCGTGCCGCTGAGGATCGCCACCGTGATCCGCTCGCCCAGCAGCACAATGGCGAGCACGGTGGAGATCAGCGGTGCCAGGTTGAGGATCGCCGCCGAGACCGACGCTCCAACTTTCTCGATTGCGGCCACCCGGAACAGACGGCCGGCCGCGGTGCCGATCACACCCGACGCGATGAAGTACGGCGCGGCGTGCCAGTTGTATTCCTCCCGGGGGACGAGCAGGATCACGGCCACCCACAGGCCGACCGCGCCGACGGCGACGTTGAGCCAGAAGCCCGCGTAGAAATTCGAGCGCCGGAGGCCGCGCTGGATCAGCATCGTCGCGACCGCCGAGCACAGGGCGCTGGACAGCGCGAGCGTGTGCGGAGTCAACTGCGCCACTATACCGGAGAACGCGAGGGGGCGCGATTCGCTGCGCTCGGCTTATGATGAGCCGTGGCCCACCCGCGGAGCCGCACCCTGCCCGACCTGCTCGACGAGATCACCGCCCGCGACCCGGCTCACGAGCTGATCGTCGGCGCGGGCGCACGATGGAGCTACGGCGAGACGCGCGCGCGGGCGCGCCAGCTGGCGAAAGGGCTTCTGCGGCTCGGCGTGCGGCGGGGCGACAAGGTTGCCCTCTTGATGGGCAATCGTCCGGAGTGGCTGGCCGTCGATTTCGCCGTCGCCATGCTCGGCGCGACGCTCGTCCCCGTCAGCACCTGGTCGCGGGGCCGCGAGCTCGGCTACGTGCTCGATCACTGCGATGCCACGACCCTGATCACGATCGCCCGCTTCGGCGGCCAGGACTATCTCGGCATGCTGGCCGAGCTGGGCGGGCCGGGCGGGGCGCGCCTGCCCAAGCTCGCGCGAACCGTCGTGGTCGACGGCGAGCCGCGCGGCCCGCTCACGGCGTTCGACTCTTTGTGGGACCTCGGCGCCGGCGTCACCGACGCCGAGCTCGACCTAGCGCAGGCCGCGGTCGCGCCCGACGACGTCGCGTACATCCTCTACACGTCGGGAACGACCTCGACGCCGAAGGGCGTCCAGCTCGCGCACGGCGGCCTCGTCGAGAACATGTGGAACATCGGCGAGCGCCAGCACCTGACCGCCGCCGACCGCATGTGGATGGGGATCTCGCTCTTCTGGAGCTTTGGCTGCGCGAACGCGCTGTTGGCGGTGATGACGCATGGTGGAGCGATCGTACTTCAGGAAGAGATGGAGCCCGGCGCCGCCCTAGCGCTGATCGAGCGCGAGCGGTGCTCGGTCTACTACGGCACGCCGAACATCGCGCTGGCCCTCAGCGAGCATCCGGATCGTGCCCGGCGCGACCTCTCGTCGCTCCGCACCGGTGCTGCCATCGGGCCGCCGCCGGCGATGCAGATGGTCATGGATCTCGGCGTGCGTGAGATCTGCAACGTCTACGGCCTCACCGAGACCTACGGCAACTGCAGCGTCACCGACGCGCACGACCCGCCCGACGTGCGCCGCACCACCGTCGGATTTCCGCTGCCGGGCATGGAGATCCGCGTCGTCGATCGCCAGACGCGGCGGCCCCTGCCGACCGGCGAGGTCGGCGAGGTCCTCGTGCGCGGCTATCTGACGCCCGGCTACTACAAGGACGCGGACAAGAACGCGGCGGCGTTCGACGCCGAGGGCTTCCTCGTCACGGGCGATCTCGGGGCGATCGGCGACGACGGTCGGCTCAGGTTTCGCGGCCGCATCAAGGAAATGGTGAAGACCGGCGGCATCAACGTCGCCCCGCTCGAGGTCGAGGACGTCTTGCTGAGTCATCCGGACGTCGAACAGGCGTACGTCGTCGGGCTTCCCGATCCGCGCAAGGAAGAAATCCTCGCGGCGGTGGTCGTACTCCACGACGGCCGCAACACCGCGTCCGAGACCCTGCGCGCGTTCTGCAAGGCGTCGCTCGCGGCGTTCAAGGTGCCGCAGGAGTTTCGCGTGATGCGGCGCGACGAGCTGCCGGTGACCGCCACCGGCAAGGTGCAGAAGTTCCGGCTCGCCGAGATGCTGGCCCGGGATCGCGACGCGGCCAGCGGCTGATGCGCATCCTGCCCACCGACTGGCGGCGCAACGTCTGGGCCCTCACCCTCACCGTCTTCATCTCCTTCGTCGGCTTCCAGTTCTTCTCGCCGTTCCTGCCGCTCTACATCCGCGAGCTCGGCGTGACCGATCCGGCGAAGATCGCCTTGTGGTCCGGCCTGCAGGCCGCGGTCACCCCCGCGATGTCCGGCATCCTCTCACCGGTCTTCGGCCGGCTCGCCGATCGCTTCGGCCGCAAGATCATGCTGATCCGCTCGCTGGTCGGCTTCGTCGTCATCGTCGCCGCGATGGGGCTGGTCACCTCGGTCGAGCAGCTCTTCCTCGCGCGGGTGGTCATGGGACTCTTCGCCGGCTTCACGCCGATGGTGATGGCGCTCGCCACGACCTCGGCCCCCAAGGACAAGGTGCCCGCCGCGATCGGCATGGTGCAGTCGGCTCAGCTCCTGAGCGTCGCGGTCGGGCCCGCGATCGGCGGATACGTCGCCTCGCACTTCGGCATCCGCTACGCGTTCTTCGCGACGGCGGGGCTCTGCGCGCTGGCGCTGGTCGGGTTGATCGTACTCTTCCAGGAGGTGTCGCCGGGCGGCGGGGCTCAGCGTCAGCCGAGCGCCCGGATGCCGCTCGCCGACGTGTTCAAGTTTCCGCATTTCGCCGTCGTGATGGGGCTGCTCTTCGCCGCGCAATTCATCGACCGCGGCCTCGCGCTTTTGATCCCGCTGCAGGTCGCACACCTTCCCGACATCGAGAAAATCGCGGCCGTATCAGGCGCGATCGTCTCGATCGGCGCGATCGCGGCGACGACCTCGGCCAACGTCGCCGCACGGCTGGCCCGCGAAATCCCCGCCGCGCGCATCTTGCTGATCGGGCTCGTGCTCGGCGGGCCGCTCTGCGCGGCCATGGCGCTGCCTCAGGGCTGGCCGATGCTGCTCGCGCTGCGCCTGCTGACCGGGCTGTGCCTCGGCGCCGCGATCACCTTGACGTACTCGCTGGGGGCCGCGATCGTGCCCGCCGAGCATCGCGGCACCGCGTTCGGCTGGCTGGGTCTCGCGCTCCAGATCGGCACGGCGGCGAGCCCGCTCGCGAGCGGCGCAATCGCGGCCGTCAGCATTCCGGTCGCATTCGTCTTCGACGGCGCGCTCGCCTGGGTCGCGGCGGCGCTCTTGCTGTTCGGCGCGCGCGGTTTGCGGCGGCGAGTTGGTTGAGCGGCTGATTACGAGCACGGCGCCTGCCCACGGTGTAGTAGGCGGTGTAGTAGACGGTTGCGACCCACTGCGCCCCGGCTCGAGCCGGGGCGCAGACCAGCGCTGGGGGGTGTGGGGGGCCATTTCAGGGCCCTCCACGTCTAATACTTTGGCTTGCGCTTCTCGCGGAACGCCGCCACGCCCTCCTGAAAATAGACGCTCGTACGCACGCGGTCGCCGAGCTCCTGCTCGAGCGCTTCGCGCGTGAGCGCGTGATCGGCGATCGTCGAGCTGATCTGGCGCTTGACCGCCTGCACGGCCGCCGGGCTGTTGGCGGCGATCGTCTCCGCGGTCTCGAGCGCCCACGCCATGAGTCCGTCGGCAGGAATGATCCGGTTGATGAGTGAGAGACGCGCGGCTTCGGTGGCGTCGATCAGCCGGCCCGTCAGCAGGAGATCCATCGCGTGAACGTAGCCGATCTGCTGGATCAGCTTCACGGTCGCGCCGCCGAACGGATAGATCGACCACCGCACCTCGGGGAGCCCGAAGCGGGCCTGGGGTGTCGCCGCGCGGATGTCGGTCGACAGCAGCAGCTCGACGCCGCCGCCCGCGCAATCGCCGTTGACGGCCGCGACGATCGGCTTGGAGAACACGTGGTGCTTCAAGAGCGCGTGGCTGACGACCCGCGCGGTCTCGGGCGCGGCCGAAAGGTCGCCGCTCATGTCGGCGCCGGCGCAGAAGGCGCGCGTGCCGGCGCCGGTCAGCACGATCGCGCGGCAGCTTCCGCGGTCGAGCTCGTCCCAGAGGCGCGCGAGGTCTGCCATCATCTCGCGCGACATCGCGTTGAGCCGCGGCTGGTTGTCGATGGTGATCACGACGACGTGGCGGCCGTGCTCGCGAACCTCGATGGGCATTCAGGCGCTCCGCGACTCCTGCGCCACCCGTCCGCGATCAGCCACGAAGCTCGGGAACGACGACGATCTTGCCGTAGGCGCGGCGATCGGTCAGCAGGCGGATTGCCTCGACGCTCTTCTCGAGCGGCAGACGATGCGAGATGCACGGTCTGAGCTTGCCCTCGTCGTACCAGGCCAAGAGCTCGTCGACCGACCGGCGAAGCTTGTCGGGCGCGTGCCAGCGGAAATAGCGCAGCGAGCTCCCGAGCGCGGACCGGTTCTTCACCAGCAGCCGATTCGCGGGAATCTGCTGGACGCCACCGACGAAGCCGACGATCAGGATGCGCCCGCCCCAGCCGAGCGCCGATAGCGCCGCGTCGAAGAGATCGCCGCCGACCGGGTCGAAGCAGACGTCGGCGCCCTTGCCGTTGGTCAGCGCCATGACGCGATCGGTGAGCTTCTCGGTCGCGTAGTTGACGAGCTCGTCGGCACCGCGCTCACGGGCCACGGCGAGCTTCTCGGCCGTGCTCGCCGCCGCGATCACGCGCGCCCCCATTGCCTTGCCGATCTCGACGGCCGTGAGGCCGACGCCGCCGGCGGCGCCCAGGACCAGCAGGGTCTCGCCGGCCTCGAGGCGACCGAGCCAGCGGATCGCGACGTGGCTCGAGATGTACGCGACCGGAAACGCGCCGGCCTCCTCGAAGCTCATCGACGCGGGAATCGGGTACGTCTCGGCCTCCGGCGCCACCGCCATCTCGGCGAGCCCGCCGTAGGGCAGGATCGCCATCACGCGATCGCCGGGCTTGAGGCGGGTCACCCGCCCGCCGCACGCGGTGACGACTCCCGCGGTCTCGAGCCCGGGACTGAACGGCAGATCCGGCTTGGTCTGGTAGCGCCCGGCGGTCATCAGGGCGTCCGCGTAGTTCACCGCGGTCGCCTTCACGGCGATCAGCACGTCCTCCGGCCCCGGCGTGGGCACGGCCACCTCTTCGAGCTTCAACGTGTCGACTTCGCCCCACGCGCGACAGATCACGGCTCGCATGGCTCGGTCCCTATGGCGTGGCCGCGTTGTACTGCGGTGGACGGCGCGCCTTCGACGCCTGCTCGTACGCATACGCGAGTTTGATCAAGGTCGGCTCGCTCCAGGCGCGTCCCATGAACGTGATGCCGACCGGCAAGCCCTGGGCGAAGCCCGCCGGGACGCTGACCAGCGGATAGCCGACCAGCGCGGCGCTCTTGGCGCTGCTGCCGCGGAACTGATCGCCGTTGACCAGGTCGACCGGCCACGCCGGCGTGGTCGTGGGCGCGATCAGCGCGTCGAGTGAGAGCTCGTCCATGATCGCGTCCATGCCTTCCTTGCCCGCCAGGCGCCGGCACTTCTCGAGCGCCTCGAGGTACTCGGCCTCGGTCAGGTCACCCTTGGCCTGAGCGCGCACGAGGAGCTCCTGGCCGAAGTACGGCATGTTCTCACGGGTGTTGCGCTTGTTGAACTCGATGACGTCGTCGAGGGTCCTTACCTGCGCGCCCGGCGCCACGCTCGCCAGATACGCGTTGACGCCGGCCTTGAACTCGTAGAGCAGCACGACCAGCTCGGCCGAGGTGAGCGCGGCGCGGTCGAAGTTCGGGATCTTCACCGGGTCGACGATCGTCGCGCCGCCCTGTCGCAGGGTCTCGATCGCCTGGTTGACGAGCGCGTCGGCCTTGGGGCTGTAGCCGAAGTAGCCCTCGCGCGGCACGCCCAGACGCGCGCCGCGAAGCCCGTTGAGCTCGAGGTACTTCGCGTAGTCGGTCTGCTCCTTCCCGAAGCTCGCCTGCGTCGCGGGATCCCGCTGATCGACGCCGACGAGCGCGCCCAGCACGGCAGCCGCGTCGGCCACCGTACGCCCGAACGGGCCTATCGTGTCTTGCGTCACCGAGATCGGGATCACGCCGGCGCGGCTGGTGAGGCCGACCGTCGGCTTGATCCCGACGACGCCGTTGACGCCGGCCGGACAGATGATCGAGCCGTCGGTCTCCGTACCGATCGAGACCGTGACCAGGCTCGCGGCCACCGCGATCGCCGAGCCCGAGCTCGACCCGCACGGCGTGCGGTTGAGCGCGTAGGGGTTTCGCGCCTGGCCGCTTCGCGCGCTCCAGCCGCTCGAGCCCGGGGTCGACTTGAAGTACGCCCACTCGCTCATCGACGCCTTACCGAGAATGATCGCGCCGGCCTGCCGCAGCCGCTGCGCGATCGTCGAGTCCTCGCGCGGGCGCGCGCCCACGAGCGCGAGCGTGCCCGCCGTCGTCTCCATCTTGTCGGCAGTCGCGATGTTGTCCTTCAGCAAGACCGGGATGCCGTGCAACGGACCGCGCGAGCGGCCGGCCTTTCTCTCTTCGTCGAGCGCGCGAGCGATCGGGATCGCGTCGGGGTTGATCTCCTGCACCGAGCGCAAGGTGGGGCCGTTGCGATCGATGGTCTCGATTCGCGCGAGGTACATCTTCACCAGCGACTCGGCGTCGAGGCGACCAGCCTTCATCGCCGCCTGGATCTCCGCGATGCTCATCTCCTCGACGTTGGTGATGGGGGTCAGCGCTCCGACGGTCGCGCAGGCGCTGAGGAGCGGCGCCACGCTCATCCCTGCCGCGAGCATGCCGCCGGTCTTCAAGAATTCTCTTCGCGTCGACGCCGCGCCGCCTGCCACCTCATTC
>Ga0209382_10001043_pt1 | contig 44740 bp, 43 predicted proteins | sample SoiMetdeltSBSDD5_FD_187599 | JGI IMG/M metagenome (GOLD analysis project Ga0209382, IMG submission 187599) | Bulk soil microbial communities from a Populus tree surrounding site in Tennessee, USA - Soil MetaG P. deltoides SBSDD5 (SPAdes) (version 2) | ecosystem: Environmental > Terrestrial >...
ATGGAGCTCCTGCTCCAACATGTGCGGACGCTACCGACACCGCCATCGGCAAGAACGGAGGTACCTATCCCTTCGGCTCTTGACGCTCTGGTGCTGTCCTGCCTCGCCAAGGATCCGGCGGCGCGACCTCAGACCGCACGGGAGCTGGCGGGCCGACTCGCGAGCGTCGAAGGTGCCAACGACTGGACCGACGACAGGGCGGGAGTGGTGGGCCAGCCACCGGCCTGCTCCGTCGTAGCGACGTCCAGCACGTCAGCGCGCATCCGATCGAGCCGTCAGTCGTATCGCAAAGCTGCGATCGGATCGATTAAAGACGCGCGCCGCGCCGGTACGTAGCACGCGATCATGGCGGCGAAAAGTACCGCCACGGGTGCCACCACGAATGTCACGGGATTGGGCGCTCCGAGACCGGTCAGTCCAGCCGCGAGTAAGCGAGCGACACCGACGCTGATCAATCCGCCGATCGTGATGCCGAGCATCGACAACATCAGACCCTGTCCCAGGATCATCTTAAGAACACTGTGCCGGTCGGCTCCAATGGCCATTCGAACTCCAATGTCTCTGGTGCGCCGTGCAACCGAGTACGAAACGAGGGCGTAAATGCCGACGAGCGCCAGCACGATTCCGATGACGCCCATTGCGGCGACGGTCTGGAGAATCATCAGCGGAACCCGAACAGCGCGCTTTTCATAAAAGGACAAGAAACTTTGGACGTTGAACACGGGCTGATCAACATCGAGCGAGTGCACGAGACTTCTCAGGGGCTCGGTCAGGGCTGCGGGATCGCCATAACTCTCGGCGAGCAGGATCATCCGCGCACTCCGGTTCTGCGCAAAAGGCAGGTAGACGAAGGCAGATGGTGGCTCAGCGATGAAGAGGTACTTGCCGGTCCTGGCAATCCCCACGACATCAGCCCAAACGCCGTCCTTGCCGTTCACTCGCAATCGCTTGCCCATCGCATTCTCGCCAGGCCAGTAGCGCTTCGCGAACTCTTCGTTGACTATCGCCACGTGCCGCGAGCCCTCGTCGTCGGCGGCGGTGAACGCGCGTCCCTGAAGGATGTCGGTCTTGGTGGTGGCAAAGTAGTATTCGTCCACCACGGCTGTCATCACCTGAAGGGTCTCCTGTCCTCTCGGAAATTGAAAGCCTTCCGGAATCACGTCGCGCGCGCTCTGTAACCCGAGCGGTGTCGAGCTGGTCAGCGTGACCGAGCGAACTCCCGGTAACTCCTGACTGCGGGTCACGAGCCTGCGATAGAACTCGTCGCTCTGCGCCGAGTCGTAACGAACAAGAGACGTATCCAACTCCATCATCACCAGATGGTCGGTGCGGAAGCCGGGACTGAGCACCAACGTCCTGCGGAAGGCATCCAGCAACATGCCAGTGGCGACCAGTAGCACCATAGCGAGCGCGATTTGGCTGATGACCAGAACGTTCCGGCCAATGGTGCGCGGATAGGCACCGGTGCTCGTCTCGCCGCTCTTCAGCATCGACGCGAGGCTGGTCCGCGCGCCTCGCCACGCGGGAGCCACGCCAAAGAAGAGCGTGCTGGCCATAGCGGCGAGAAGACACACACCTAGCACGCGTCTATCGAGCTGGGGAGAAGGAGTGACGGACACTTCGCTGACCGGTGGGAAGGCCTGAAAGAATCGAATCCCAACATAGGCGAACAGAAGTCCGACGATGGCGGCAGCCAGCGACAGCACAAGGCTCTCGATCAGGAGGTGCCGGAACAAACGCACGCGCGTGATACCCAACGCGAAACGCACGGCGATTTCTCGTGACCGACCGCGCGCACGTCCGAGGAGAAGAGTGGCCACATTGGCGCAGGCGATGATGAGCACCAGACCCACGAGCGCCATCAACAACGGCACGAGGATCATATCGGGTCGGCCTCTGGCCCGCGCCTGCAGCTCGGATTGCACGGCAAGCTGTCGGCTGCGGTCTATGTCTGGAGAGCGCTGCTCGAGGTCGGTCCAGAGGGTCGCCAGTTCCGTCTGTGCCGCCGTTTGCGAGATATCGGCTTTGAGCCGCCCCTTGACCTGCCACGAATGATCCCGGTTGTCTTCGAGGGGGTCGACCCGGACTCCGCCAAGACGTTGAGACATGGTCGACGGGACATAGAACGCCGGTCGCATGCGCTCGTCGAGACTCCGGAACGACTCGGGAGTGATTCCGACGATACTGAAGTCGATACCGTTGATGCGGACGTTGGTGCCGATAATCGACGGGCTGCGGTTGAAGTGATCGTTCCAGGTGCCGTAGTCGAGGACGACGACGGCGTTTCGGCCCGATGCCTGCCCATCCTCCGGAAGGAAGCCTCGACCGACCATCGGCTGGACCCCGAGCACGCTGAAGAAGTTCTCGCTGACGATCATCCCGGCTCGTGCTTGCGGTAACTCAGCGCTCGTTTTCGTGAAGCTGAACGTCGAAGTGCGATAGGCGATCAACCCGTCGAACGACTGCGACTGAACGCGGAGTTGCCGGTATTTCGGATACGAGACTCCTCCCGCGAACCGGTCGCCGGCGGCGAACGTCGCGACGGTGACGACGCGACCAGGATCGTTCACGGGGAGAGGCCGGAACAGCATCACGTCGGCCAGGCTGAAGACCGAGGCATTCGCGCCAATGCCGAGAGCAAGGGAGAGAACAGCGACCGCGCTAAATCCGGGGTTACGGGCGATGAGGCGGAGACTCTCTCGTACCTCTTGTTGCAACATGGCGCATTGAGCCTCTTTGCTGGAAGTGAGAAAGAACCCTCAGATCGCCTAGCTGAGACGGATCATCGATCGATGATGTTCCAGACGCAGCCCCGACGCGGTCCTCCCGCCGGCACCGCGGCTCGCGGAGACTATGCGGCCTGGCGTCAGTGCTCGTTGCGTTGGGCTATTCGACCGCTGCGTTAGGCGATGGAGCCGTGCGCGCGGTGAGCGTCCGTCGGCAGCACGCGACCCATTGTGGCGAACGGTTTGCTCCCTAGCGAGCCGGCCGCGTCGCGCCGGAATTGCCTCTACGCGGATTTCGAGGTGGCGTATGCCGTGTCGAAGCCGGGGTGGAGCGGCACACGGACGCCGATGCGTGTGCCGCGGCCCGGGGACGCGTGCAGTTCCAGTTGTCCGTTCAGGAGCGCCGCCCGTTCGCGCATGCTGACGAGCCCCATCCCCGCGCGCTCGGCCTTCTCGGATTCGAATCCGATTCCCGTGTCGGCAATCTGCAGGACGAGCGACTCGTGCTCGGTGCGCAACCGTAACTGGGCGTCCCGCGCGCGGCTGTGTCGCGCGATGTTGTGCAGCGCTTCCTGCGCAATCCGGTAGAGGCACAGGGCCACGTGAGGGTCGAGCGCGGACGGCACGTGCTCGTGCACGAAAGAGACGTGCACGCCACTCTGCTTCGCGATGTCGCGGCAGAGCGACTGGAGCGCTTCGACGAGGCCGAGCGTCAGCAGCTTGGTCGGATGGAGCTCGTGCGACAGGTTGTGGATATTCGCGGCGATTTCCATGATCTGCGCGCGCAGCTCGCGAAACTGTTCGTGCTGGCTCTCCAACGAGGTGTTGAGCCGATCGAAGCTGAGGCTCAAGAGCGCAAGCTTCTGGCTCAAGTCGTCGTGCAGTTCGCGGCCGACGCGCTGGCGCTCCGCTTCCTGGCTGCCGATCAGGCGTCCAGCCAGCTCGCGGTTGCGCTCGTTGACGCGCTTCCAGTCCGTCACGTCGCGGACGATGCTGAGTACGCGGTCGTGGCCGGCGCGCACAAGCCGCGCTTCGAACTGCCGGAGACCGCCGTCCAGTGGGAGCTCGTATTCGACCACGACCGGCTCGTCGGTCCGCGACGAGCGATCCAGCGCGTTCATGAAGACATCGGCCAGGTCGGGCGCCATAATGTCGCGGATTTTGTTGCCGATGAACCCGCTCGCCGGCATGTACAACAGGTTCGGATCCTTCGCGTGGTAGTCGACGAACGTCCCGTCAAGCAGGATAACGAACATCAGATCGGGAATCGCACGTAGCATCGCGCTGTTGCGGGCTTCCAGTCCTCGAATCGCCTCCTCGGCGCGCTTCCGGTCGGTGATGTCGCGGCCCACGCCCTGCAGCTCGACGAGGCGGCCGGAGGAATCAACGATGGCATGGTTGATCCAGTGCTGCCACCCCACGGTTCCATCAGCCAGTGTGACTTCGTGCTCATGCGAGTTGATCCCGCTCCGGAGCGTGACGATCCGCTCCACAACCGCGTCCCGGACTTGCGGCGGGATGAGCTCAATGAATTTCCGTCCAAGCAGCTCACCGCGCGTCAGGTCCCAGAATCGGCAGTAGGCGTCATTGACGAACGTCAGGGTCGTGTCCGGCAGGAACCGGCAGACCAATTCGCTCTGCGTATTGACAACGCTCCGATACCGTTCATCGTTCCTCTGCGATTTCTCCTCGGCGCGCCGCCGCCTGACGCGCTCGCCGAGCAGCGCCGCGATCAAGCCGGCCTGCGCCGTAACGAGTAGCATGCCGCCGATGACGTAGGGTCGATAGCTGTCTGCCGCTGCGGCGAACCGGGCCACGGCTGGCGCGTACTGAGATGCGAGGGCATGGTCGGCAAGCATCCAGACGCCTAAGAGAATTAGCAGCCCGCCGGCGACGTGCGGCGCGTGACGGCGCCAGCCGGCCAGCTTCTCGAACGCGATGAACGCCGTGAGTGCCGCGATGACCGCGAGATTCATCACGCCGCCGACGAAGAGCAGGAGCATCAACGCCCAACAGCAGCCGACGCAGCTCAGGCCCTGTATCGCACCGATGAAGAACGTCGGCGTCCCGTCGCGCCAGCGGCCCATCAGCGATCCCAGCGGGGAGCGGCACACGCGAAGACAGGCGCGCTTGAGCGGCGTGAACTGATACGCCCCTGCGACGAACAGGAGAATCGCGCCGCCGATGGGGCTTGTCATCTCCATCATCGGGGAGATCAGCGACCGTGTCGCGAGCCATCCTTGAACCGCTGTCGCGGCGAGACTGAACAGCGTCCAGATCGCGAGGTATCCAGCGGCGAGCATCAGCACGTTCCGCGACACGGTCTCGGCGCCCGGTACGGACCGCATCAAGGCGCCGTACAGAAGCAGGACGCGTGACGCCGACGGCAGCATCATCCCGGACATCATCACGGCCCACATGATCCAGATGAGGAGCGCGTGCGTCGCATCCCATCGCGCCGCCATCATCCACGCGCCGGGACCGTACATCTGGGCCACGGCGACGATCCAGAGCCACGAGACGGCGCTGATGGCGCCGAGCAGCACAATCGCGGGCGTGTTGGGATGGCGGATGACGGTTTCTACCCACGTTGGGCGCACGGGCGCGGAATCTGTGCTCTTCATCATCGGGCCAGCTCGTCAATCATACGCTTTCGCGCATTCTCGAGGCCTTCTCAAGCGGAGGTATAGAGGGTTGTGCGGGGGGACTGTCAATGCGTGCTGAACAGGACGGCTCGATCTGGACGCGGTGAGCGGCAGGAGCGATGTCCGGTCAGTGAAGGGTGGCAGTCCTCTGGAAATCCAGGACCCAACGCGGAATGCGGTCGTTCACCGTTGCAATGGGACTTCCACTCCGTCAACCGACCGCAAATGCCGTTCGTTGAGCGGAATCATCCAATCGAGACACTCCCGTCTGGCCGGCCCAATGAAGCGTTCACAAAGGCATTCGCTTGCGGGCACGTACTGGCGTCTTCAAGACCTGTAGCGACATCGAATGGAGAGCCTGATCCATGGCTGGCGCGAAAATGCCCTCACGATCATGGACGAGGAACCGATAGCCGCAATGCAGAGGAAGCCCGTTTCAAAATTGCTGCGTCGTCCATTCCGCCGTGGAGTGGTCAGTGAGATTCCAGTGCACGGCTCGGCGTGTGCCGATGTCGAGCATCACGAGGCGTACAGCCGTTGAAAGGTGGCAGTCACAACGATGAAGAAGTCGCAGGCGAGCACGCCACCGGCATGATTGTGGAGGGACTTCAGGCGGCAGAAGAGGCGAAAGAGATCTCGGTGCCACCGCACCAGCGTGTCGGGACGCACGATCGTCAAGAGCTCACGCCATTCGACAAATCAAGACAGGAGTACGAGTGCAATGCGCGAGGCATTGTCAGTCCGACGCGATCGGACCTTGCGTTCGATGTAACACGCGAGTTGCTTGCGGAGGAAGAGGTTCTCGGTGGCCAACTGTGCGCGGGACCGGAATATGAGCCGCAGCAGGCGCACCAGGTCAGCGAGGAGGGCGAGCGCCGTTTGGAGCAAGTCGGGTCATCATATCGTCAGCAAATCACATGTGTTCGGTTACGGCTGATTATTTGCGGAGGACACCCCAAGGCAGATGTTTCTACCCCCCACCCGACAGCGTTCTGGGCCGGGCCTGAACTCGGCTACCCGTTCCGCAGTCCACGCTGCGAACCCGTGGTTTTGTCCGCGGCCGTAATCGTCAGCGGTGGCCACGGCCTTGCCAGAAACGTTCCCCATGATTCCGGGCGTAAGTGTTCCGTCCACACGGTCTGAATGACTCTCCAAGCTGACTGGGCAGTCGCTCAAAAGAGTGCACCGCGAGCTGTTCAACTTGATTTACTGCGGGGTCTTGCGATCGTGCTCGTCCTCGGACGCCACCTGGAACCATGCCCGCAAGACACGAGCGTCGTGCTCTGGGCCGTGACATCGGTCTGGGCACGCGGGGGTTGGATCGGAGTTGACCTATTCTTTGTGCTCAGCGGCTTTCTGATATCGGGTCTGCTTTTTCGCGAATACGCGGCTACCGGCCACGTCAACGTCACACGCTTCTTGATTCGGCGTGGATTCAAAATCTACCCGCCCTTCTGGGTGATGATCCTAGCGACAGTCTGGGTAAGCTGGCCGGTTCGTCGTGCGGGCCTTCTCGGAGAGGTCTTATTTCTCCAGAACTATACGGGCAGGCTATTGCAGCACACATGGTCGTTGGCGGTCGAGGAGCACTTCTACGTAGTGCTAGCCGCACTCATGTGGTGGTTGGAAGGGGCAACTGGGCGAACCACGCGGACGCGATTCGCTCGCATTCCGTTGGTATTTCTCATCGTCGCGGTCGTATGCCTGTCTCTCCGTGTTGCGATGGCGCAGTTCGCGTACTCACACGAGACTCATCTTTACCCGACGCATCTGCGGATTGATTCGCTAATGTTCGGAGTGGTCCTGTCGTACTGGTGGCACTTCACGGGGCTGGCGACGAGAGTTCGCCGTTCGCGTCCTATGGCATGGGGTTTGTGCGCGCTGGGCATTGCATGTTGTGCGCCCGCCTTTGTGTTTGCTCTTGAACAAACCCCGTGGGTCTCTGTCATTGGCCTGACCCTGTTCTACCTGGGTAGCGGGGCATTGCTGATTGGCGTTCTCTCTTTAGACGTTCCAAACACGCCCCTCGTGCGGCGTGCGGCAGTCATCGGCGTCTTCTCGTATTCGATTTATCTGTGGCATATAGCCGTGTACAACTCGGGCACTCAAGTCGTCTCCGCTCTACTCGGCCATCGTTTGAGTTGGGGAGCCTACGCCGCAGTGTCTTTAGGAGGGTCAGTACTGATCGGGATCGCCACAGCCAAGATGATTGAGTATCCCATGTTGCGTATCCGAGATCGCTGGTACCCGTCGGTAAGCGCTGAGGCGGCAACGCCGATCATGCTGAAGACGTCTGAGCACCGACTTATGCCTTCGACCACCACAGCCGGATAAAGTCGTCCGGGAACCCCAGAGACAGCCTGTTGGTCGGCCGGGAACTCCACGCGACGATTTGCTCCAGCGGCCGGAAATCACGAACGACCCGGCGATCGCCGATTCGACGCCGCGCAGATGTTTCTTGAGGTCGGCGTCGAGCGCGCTCCATTCGCGCCCGATCGGTTTGAGCGCATGCATCGCTCGAGCGACGCCTCGGAGCTCCGGATCGAGGAGCACCTCGGCCCCCTTCACGGAGAGCGGCGGATTACACGTCGCGCCGAAGGACGGACAGCGTTTGCATTCTGCCGGGTCGTCGTGAAACGCCGGCAGTGCCGGCGGTCGCATGCGCGACGGCGTTCCGCGCGTGACAAGAACGCTTCCATCCGATCGAGTTTCGTCTCGCCGAGCTCCACCGGGAGGGCAACGGGAGTCCAGAGCGGTGAGCAACAGGAACCCGATCGGTTGATTCGACCCTTACAGGTACGACAGCAATTGATAGCCGCCCGCTTGCGTCCATTGATTCGCGAACAGATCGTCGAACCTCTCGATCCGATAGGCGAGCGTCGGCGCCTAGGCCTTGACCTCGAGCGGAACGGATGGTCCGGCCGTCGCGTCCTTTGAGCTCAAACCGTTCCTGTTGATTGAGGATGTGGAACGGCGGGTCCGCGTCGCGGCCGCTCCGACTCAAATCGGCGAGGGGGTCGCGTTCGCGATCGGATCCGCGCCGGAATTTCACCAGGACGCTGCGCCACGACGTCCGGTTGCTGATCGGGCGCGATGAGCTCGAGGACCGTCCGGCGTTCGCAGGGCCGATAGGCCGACGCGTAGACATGGCATGCGGCATCCGTGGGAGTCGCCCACATTCGAGCCAGGCGGTATACGCGCATGATCGGCCAGGGTCATCGCGGCGCCAGTCGTCGTTTCGAGCGTCACGGTCGATCTTCCGCGCGCGCGGTCTCGGCGTCCTGGCGTTTCGCGTCCTCGATGTCGGCGGCTTGCGCCCGCGCGTCGGCGGCGATCTGCTGGGCGCGTGTCTGACCTCGAAGGATTCACCGCACGGACAGCGGAGCAGTCCGCCGCTCAGGAAGTACTCGACGGCTTGTTCTCGCGGCCCCGCTGCGGGCCGAACCCCGCCGCCTGCGCCGCCGCGAACCGCGCTCCGACCCGGGCCGCCAACTCCTCGGGCACGATCCGAAGCCGCTCGTCGCGCCCGGTGATCTGTTCGTGCTCGGGCGCAACGACGTACTGCGATTACCGTCGTCGTCCTTCTGCTTGAGACGACCGTAGCGGATGCTCCCCAAATGGATCGGATTCAGGAGGGTCAGGCGTCGACCGGAACGCCGAGTCGGAGGGTGCACACGTCGAGCGACGGGAGTCCTATCCGACCTGGTGAGCTCGCACCAGCGCGATCGCCCCGATCTCCCGGCTCAGCGCGATGCCGCGGTCGTGCCAACCGCGGGCTTCGCCAGGCATCGACGAGCCGAGCGCCTCGCCAGCTGCGAGGAGGGCACGGGCCAGCAATAGGCGGTCGGCGCTGCGCTCGGCATCGGCGAAAACCTGGCGGAACACGCGCGCGCCGCGCCCGATTCGGCCCTCGGCGGCGTCACGTTCGGCACGGATGATCATCGCCATGCCGTGGAATGCCGGATAGAACCGCGCCATTCCAGAGCCAAGGTGCCCGCGTCGAACGAGGGTGAAGCCAATCCGGGCACTGGGCGAACGTCGAACCTGTTTGTACAGCCGCAGGCGCACGTGATCGAGCAGCAGCCGCCCTTCCGTGATCTCCGGCCCGGCGTCGGTATAGTGCATGAAGCGCGGAACGGCGGCCAGCGCCTCGAGTTCCCTCTCGGCCACCTCCCAGTCGTGGGCATACGCGGCGCACCGCCCGCGTCCCAGTCGAACGAAGATCTCCGCGAGATGCGGATAGTAGACATCCCCGGTCTCGGTCACCAGCGAGTCGAGATACGCGGTGATGCCTTGCAGCTGTTTCCGCGCCTCGTCGAACTCACCGGCAACGGCGAGCACTTCGGCACAGCCCGAGACGGCGGGGAGGATTTCGTGATGCGTGCCCGGACCTCGAGCAAACAGCGCGAGTGCCCTTTCACACCAGACCCGGGCACGTGGCGTATCGCCGAGATGCAGCAAAGCAAACCAAGGTGCGCAGACGTCAGCGCCCGCAGATGCACTTCGCCGATGTCTTCGAGCTCGGTGACGACGTGCCTGGCCAACTCGGCCGCACGCATCCAGGCTCCCTGCCTCACGAGAATCCTCACCTCGGTAGCACTGCACAGCGCTAGGAGATAGCGCGACCCGGTTCGGTTGGCGGCAGCCCTGGCATCGCGAAGGTTTGCGTGCGCCCCCTTGAAGTCGGTTTGCGTCAGACACGTGTAGATGCGATGGATCAGCGTCTCGCACAGGAGTGCGTCATCCCGGCACCGTGCCGCCAGATTCATGCCCCGATACAAGAACCCTCGCGCCTTGGTGTCGCAGACGAATAGATTCAGCAGTCCGAGTGACGTGTAGGCGCGGCCGACCTCGCCAGCCAAGGCCCGCGCCTCCACCGAGGTTGGCCCGAATGACCGCGGGAGCTGGGACAGCAGCCGCCACGGAAGGTCGTCGCATTGGAACAGCACCGGCAATGCCAGTCCGGGGTTGACCACCCGGCGCCCGGCACGCCTGATGGCCCGGCGCAGGATGTCGTCCGCCTGTGCCAGCCGCCCGGTCTTCGACAGCGTGTCGCCGATTCGCCGGCGCAGGCGCACTTCGTCGCCCAGGCCCTGTCCAAGCCGCAACGCCTGCTCGTATCCTGTCAATGCGCGCGAATAGCTGGCCGACAGGAACGCCAGGTCGGCAAGCCTCTCGTGCAGGGTCATCGCGAACGCCGGCTCGGCGGCTTCGTCGGTCAGCGCGATGGCGCGTTCGTAGCACACCACTGCCAGATCCGTGCTGTACCTGGCTTGGGCACGTGCCGCCGCATCGGCATTGAGGGCCCGTGCACGCAGGTCGCGGCCATGCCACGCGTGATGAGCAGACGCGTATACCGTGTCGTCATCGGTGAGGCCCGTGGCCTCGAGTGCCCGAAGGACTCGGACGTGGAGCGCCCGACGATCAGTCTCAGGAATCCGCGCATACACCCATTCGCGCATCCCATCGTGAGCGATGCGGTAGCCGCCGATCACATCCCGCCGCATGAATTGCCGGCTGATCAGCAGCCGTGCCGCCTCCTCGAAGGCCTCATCGCTCTGCTCAACCACTGCCTGCATCAAGCCGCCCACCACCGGACGCGCTGCAACCGCGGCCGCCGTCAACACCGCCATCGACGACGATGGCAGAGCCAGGACGCGCTCGGCGATAATCTCGTCGACCGAGTCGGGAATCTGCAGTTGCCCAGTTCGACGTCGCCCATCGTGGCGCCAGTCTCGACTGCCGCCACTCCCCGCTCCACCAGCGCGCGCAGGACTTCTTCGACGAAGAACGGACGACCCGACGTCGCGGCGTGTAGCCGGTCGCTCAAGACCGCCGGTAACTCGTCGACACCCAGCATCGATGCAGCAAGCGATGCAACCTCGGGCCGACTGAGCGTGCCGAGGTGCAGCAACTCGAGGTGGCCTTCAGCCTCCGCAAGATCGAGGAACCGATGGCCCGGCGCTGGCACGCCCGCCTCTGCCCGCGCCTCGCGCGCGGCGCCGACGAATGCAATCCGGACGCGTGTCGACGAGAGCTCTGCCACGAGCCGACGGAGCACTTCGAGCAGCGCCGGCCTGGCCCACTGAAGATCGCCGACCGAAAACACGAAGGGCACGCGACCTGCCGCGGCGACGAGGAATTCGACACATCGGTTCAGAAGCCGCTCTCGCTCGGCGGCCGGCGAACGTCCCGGTGGTGCCGTGGGCCACCTGCGACCGGGATCGATCGACGGGGCCACACGTACGAGATCGGGGCCGTACGCCTGCAGCAGGTCTGCCGCACCGGCGCCGTCCAGAAGGTACAACGAGCTGCCGAAGGGCCTCACCCAGAGGCCCAAGCTCGGCTTCGTCCGTTTCGTAACAGTCGCACTCGACGAAAGCGATGCCGGCAAACTGCACGCGATGTCTCAGCTCGCGAAGGATCCGCGACTTGCCCGCGCCGGCGTCGCCCACGACGCAGATGCCGCCGAAACCCACGGCCTTCTCGACGACGCGTCGCCTGACAAACGATCGAAGCCGATCGAGTTCCGTCCCCCTGCCAACGAACGCGCTCGAAAGAACGTAACTCTGCCGTGTCTCGTCGGTCTGCAGGGCGAATTGCAGGCCACTGCCCGCGTTGATGGCGTCGATGAAGGCATTCGCACCAGAGAATCGCGCCGCCGGGGACGGATCGGTCAGGCGCAACACGATGGCGTTGAGCCACGACGGCACCCGGTCGTCCACCGCCAGGTCCACACCACGTCCGGAATCGGACTGCAGGCCAGGCGTGGCCGAGGCGCCGGGCATCCGACCGTAGAGAAGGCGGTACAAGGTGATGCCGAGCGAATAGAGGTCGGCTCGCCGGTCGACGGCCGGACTGCCCTGCAGCAATTCCGGCGCGATGAATCCTGGCGTGCCGCACAGATCGAGCCCGCCAACGGCCTGGACCAGCTCGGCGATGCCGAAATCCAGCAGTTTGGCGGTGCCGTCGGCCGTCACCATGATGTTCGACGGCTTCACGTCGAAGTGGATGATCCGGCGGCTGTGAATGAACGCCAGCGCCCGGCACACGGCCACGATCGGTACGAGCACGTCACGCCAGCCCGCGCCGCCGATCGCGGATTCGAGATCGACGCCGTCGACGTGCTCCATCGTGAAGAAGCAGAGGCCGGTTTCGTCCTGCGTATCGAAGTCGTAGACGGGAGTGAGATTGGGGTGGGTCAGCTGCGCCAGCAGACCGAACTCCGCACGGAAGCGGCGTAGCGCCTCACGGTCCGGCCGGGCGGCACCGAGGATCTTCAACGCCGTCGGACGATCGGGATGGATGGTGTCGCGCACGCGGTACACGGCGCCCATGCCGCCCTGCCCCAGACGTTGTTCGACCTGATACCGGCCGGCGAGAACCGATCCCTCGGCGATGGCGGGACGAACGAACGCCTCGGCACTCGTACGTGTCGCCGCACGGGCGCGCGTGAGCCGTGGCCCCTCGATCGCGGTCCGCGTCGGATCGTTGGCCCACTCGGACCGCCGGTCATCCACGAGGAGGCTCGCCAGGCATCACACACCATTCTACCGGCGCGGCGGTCTGGAGCTCGAGTTCGTCGCTGGCGTTTCGCCCGAAGCCATCGTGAAGGCACTCAACGGCGAAGGCATCGCCAGCCCGTTCGGCGGCGCGTGGGGCCCAAGTACGATCTACGGCAACGGCAAGCGCGGAACAGGGATTCTGAACAACGAGCTGTACGTCGGTCGGCTTGTTTGGGTTCCTATCGTCCGTGCGCGCTGGGCGACGACGCCGACCATTGATCCGGTCTGCGCGAGGCTGAAGCGTCGCTCGAGCGCTGACACTCACACGCCGCGAAGAAACTCGAGTACGACATCGTTGAATCGCTCTGGCGCCTCGAGGTTCACCATGTGCCCAGCGCCCTCGATCGTGGCCCGCCGAACGTTGGGGATGTCGCGCACGAGCACGTCGGCGATTGCTTGAAAGTCGGACACGTCATGCTCGCCGACCACGACCAGCGTCGGCGCCGTGATGTCTCCGAGGCGCTGAATCGCCGGTGGTTGAAACGGTCGTCCGCGGTCGACGCTCATCCACTGCGCGCCGGTGTAATCGCCGACCATCGTGCGCAGGGAGTCGGCGGAATGTGGATTCGCGAGCGCCTCGGCGAACATTGGCATCGCGAGCCACCGCGCACGTGCCGCATCGACTCCTGACGTCGTACACGCGGTGCGTACTTCGGCCTGCGCCTGCACGAACTGGGGTGACCACTTGTAGCCGCCCAGCGATGGATCCACGACGACGAGTGCGCGCACACGGTCGGACCGCGTCACGGCGAAATTGATCGCGGCACCGCCGCCAAGTGAGACGCCGAGAAGCGCGGCGCGTTCGATGCCCAGTTGATCGAGCAGCGCGGCGAGATCGTCCGCGTGCGCGTAACTCGCCTCGCCGAGAGCCGACTTTCCGAATCCGCGTAGGTCGTACGTCACGACGGTGTACTCGCCGGCGAAGGCCTCGCGCTGACGCAGCCACATTCGCCGGTCGAAGCTAAAGGCGTGCAGCAGCACGAGCGGCTCTCCCTCGCCCGTGATCTCGTAGTACAGGTCCGTGCCCTCTGTCGGCGCGTAACCGAGCCGACGACGCATGCTCAGCCCCCTTTCGTCGTCCGTAGGTGGAGCGTACTTCTTCGAGGAAGGAAATAGAGGAGGAAATAAGTGAATACTGCTGTGGTTGGGGGGACCGATGCCGTCTGAAGGCAGCCGCATGACAGGCTGCTATGAGCACCCTGTCCGAGCGCTGGCAACAGGTCCAATCACAGCTCGCCACCAAGGACCGGGTTCACACCTTCTACGCCGGAGCCACGGCGCTGTGGGACCTGAAACTCGATCAGTTCGGCGGCCGCTCGATACGCTGCTCGATGAGGTACGGCCGTCGTCACGAGCCGAAGGAGCTGTCCCGGCCACCTGAGAGAACGCGGCACTTCTTGAGAATGACGCCAAACGTGCGGGAACCGGGCAGGTGGATGGGCCTGGATACCCTTTTCGGTGTTGAACCGTGGCCTCGCGGGGTGGTTAGCGAGTGCCGCAAGAGCCAACGCACCGCGCGGCAAGATCGAACAAAGTGTTCGCGCCGCCGATGACTGAACGCCTGTACGCCGACACGACCTCGACTCCGTCGGCGCTAGCGCGCGAGCCAATGGACAATGACGGGACCGGCGGCATCTCGCGCCAAGGCTTCTGTCACCACGCTCGTGGCGATGTGACGGCTATTCCCCATATAGTCGCAGGTTCGAGTCGTCGCGACACGATGCGGTCGTGCCACACGAGCCTGACGATGATGAGCACAACGAAGCCGTACGATGCCACCTCTATTGGCATGAAGTGGGCCAAGGCTTCACCTACCGGTCGCGCTTCGGAGAACGCGGGACCGATATTGAATAGCGCGATTGACCATTCGATCAATGTTATTGGGTGTTCTGGACGTCTGTGGACGTCGTTGGACGTCAGTTCGAATCCACCCCTCTCCGCCAACTTCGCAAACGCGCTTCGCTCGACTAGGTCCGTCCCTTGAAGTGCGCCCTGATGACGGAGATCAGCCGTCCCAGGAAGTAGTACACGGTGCCTTGCAGGACGATGGCGAGTCCGCTCCCCACCTTCAGCCCATCGGACTCGGAAAGGCCGGCGAGCCTTCCGAGCAGGATCCCCGAGAACAGGGCGACGATGCCGACCGGCATGCAGGTCACGAGCAGCACCATCAGGAGCGCCACCCCGAACGGATTGCCAGTCAGGAAGTTCGGCATCACCGACCCTTCGACCGGATTGACGCGCCACATAAGTGTCAGGATCATCAGGGCGATCCCGACCCCTGCGGTCGCCACGGCAACTCTGTTCGACAAGAGTCTCTTCACCGGTCGATGTTGGGAGTTCCCACCTCCTCGAGAAACGGCGTGCGCGAGGTTTGCGCGGATTCTACAGCGAGGGTGACCGAGTCGCTACGGCGCTGCTCCCACCACATAAGATGAAGGCTATGGACATCACGGCGAGTGGCGAGGGGCGTACGAGCGGCGGATTGGCGAGGGAGCGTAGGCAGGCTCAAGACTGAAGGCTCAGAGGCTCAAAGCAGGCCGCCCAGGCGTACCACAAAAGGCGAGGAGTTGCCTCCTCGCCCTTTAGCCTTTAGGCGTTTGAGCCTTGCCCTCACTTCACCTGCGTCGTCACATTGATGGTCGCCGCGTGCTTGGTGGCGCCGCGCTCATGGTAGGCGACCGTCACGCCGTCGCCGACTTTAACGAAGTCGGTCAGCTTCGTGCCCTTACCTTCCTGCTTCAGTTCCAGCGTCTTGGTCGTCGCGCCCTTGGCTATGACTTCTGTCTCCTTGTCGATCGTCAACGTGATCGACTCGCTCTTCGCTTTGATCGTCAGGGAATCCGGGGCGACGGCCGCCACCGTGCCCGTCGTCCTGATCGTCTTCTCGGCAGGGGGTTTGGCCTGCGCGCCTGTCCGTCCCGCCAGCGTGATCGACGGCAGCGCGAGAATTGCGAGGCCAGCAACGAACACGCTCAATACGCGTTTCATAACAACCTCCCTTGTGATGGGCCTATTGTGCGCCAGGCCGCGCGGACGAACATGTATTCTCTTGAAGTAGTGGTCGAAATGGCGCGCTCTCCTCGGGGACCGGCCTTCGATGCATTATGCAAGGGGTTTGCGCGAAGGAGAACGAGGCCCACACCGTCGGGAACCAGCGATGTTAACGGCTGCGGAACCCTGGTGACTGGCAAGTGCACCTGGGTTGGTTGCGGGGGGGGGATTTGAACCCCCGACCTTTGGGTTATGAGCCCAACGAGCTACCGGACTGCTCCACCCCGCGTCATGGCGTGCGCCGAAAATCTCCGAACGTCGGTTGTAGCGGAACGCTCGCGAATCTTTCGGATGTTCAGGTCGTCCCCTGAGCGCTGTGTCTCAGCAACCAGAACCCATTTACTTTAGCACGCAGCGACATCACCGTAAAGAGACGCGGTATGACGCTTGCTCGTCCACACCGCGAGAACCACGCAACCCACAAGTTCCGGCGCGATTCCGTGGCGCCCGAGGTCTGTCACCCACGACCGCGCGCGGGTCGGCTCGTGATTGGGGATCGGTCACACCGAGCTCATACCGAGGAGAAACCGTGATGGACGTGAACACCTTGATTCAGAACACGACGGCGACCCTGATGGCTGTGGCATGGAAGGTTGCCGGAGCCTTCGTGCTCTGGCTCGTCGGTCGCTGGCTGATCAACTTCGCGAACCGGACGCTCGGCCGGGCGCTGGCGCGACAGCAATTCGACGTGACGCTGACCCGATACCTGCAGACCGGCCTGTCCGTCCTGCTCAACGTCGCGCTGCTGGTCGCAATTCTCGGCTTCTTCGGCGTCGAAACGACGACCTTTGCGGCCTTGCTCGCCGCGGGTGGCGTGGCGATCGGTGTCGCGTGGGGTGGTCTGCTCTCGAACTTTGCCGCCGGGGCGTTCCTGATCTTCCTCCGGCCGTTCAAAGTCGGTGACGCCGTGACTGCAGGTGGTGTCACCGGGACCGTCGAGGCGATTGGCCTGTTCGGCACGACGATCAACACGCCCGACAACGTGCAGACGATCGTCGGAAATGGCGCCATTTTCTCCGGGACCATCCAGAACTATTCGGCCAACCCGTTTCGTCGCGTGGACCTGACCACCACGATCAACAACGGCGTGGACCACAACCAGGCAATCCGGCTGCTCAAGGATCGTCTCGCCCGGATCCCCAACGTCCTGTCAACGCCGGCCCCTGACGTCGACATCATCCAGTTCACGCCGGCCGGGCCGTTGCTGTGCGTTCGTCCGTACTGCAGCAACCAGCACTACTGGCAGGTGTACTTCGATACGAATCGCTTGATTCGGGAGTCATTTACCGAGGCGGGCTTTCCGGCAGCGACGCCGGCGTATACGGTCTCCGGCGCGTGGTCCGGTCCGTTCGATCAGGTCCAGCACTAGCGAGGCCTCGCCTCAGACCAGCCTGGGGGACTATCGTCCCTCTGTTGATGATGGGCGGTCCTTGATGATGAAGAGGTGCTCGCCCGGACGAATGAGCCCAAGCTCACGACGGGCGAGATCCTCGATCGCGGCGGGATCGCTCCGCAGTCGTTTGGCTTCCTCTCGGAGCATCTCGTTCTCGGCGCGCGCTTGTCGAATCGACTGCTCGAGCACCTTGAACTCCTGACGCTTCTTCACCGTTTCGAGCAGGCCTTTTTCTCCGACGAGCGCATCCACGAAGACGACGGCGCCGATGAGCAGCAGGGCGTACTCGATTGCCCGGCGACCGCGCCGGCGGGCGGTGGTGGAGCTTGACCGAGAAGCAGACTGACCCTTTTTCACGTCGTGATCATGCGAGAATAGCGCGTTTTCGACGGAACTACACCTGGTTAGTAGCAAATTCGATCGGAAAGTACAAGAAAAACGTGACCTCCTCTGCCGACACCGACGTCCGGATCGTCCTCACGACGCTCGGTGCTGAGACCGATGCGCTCAGCCTTGCGAGAACTCTCGTCGACGAGCGCCTTGCCGCGTGCGCAAACGTTCTCCCGGCCATGGTCTCCGTCTACCGATGGAAAGGAGCGGTCGAGCAGGACAAGGAGCATCAGGTCATCATCAAGACGTCCTCCGATCGCCTGTCCGCGCTCGAGACACGGCTGCGTCAGCTCCACCCGTACGAGCTCCCCGAGTTCCTCGTCCTTGATGCCGGCGGGGGAGCGGCGTACCTCGCCTGGGTCCGGCAGTCGGTCGGACTGTAATCAACTTCCAACTGCAACGCCGACACCGACTCAACGCGGATGCTGAAGCATCCGGAGCCGATTCGCCTCGTATTTGCACCTACGCAGATGGAGGTCGATGACTATGGCTCGTCTGACAACCTGTTTCGTGGTGATTCTGGCCATATTTGTGGGAGATGTGTCGGCGCAGACCCTGGACGCACGCCCGGCGCCTGCCGTGGAATTTCTCGCAGGCTATGCGGGATTTGTCGACGATGCGACGATCGATCACGCGATCGCGGGGACCGCGGTTCGCGTGTACCTGACACCCCGCCTCGCCATCGGGCCTGAGTTCGTTTACATGTGGGGTCCGAACTGGGATCGCGACCTCTTCCTGACCGGCAATCTGACGTTTGATCTGTTGCCGCCGCGCGGTGGGCGTGCACGCCGTGTCACCCCGTTTCTGATCGCAGGAGGCGGACTATCTCAGCACAGCGACCGATTCGGCCCCTTCAACTTCACCTCGTACGAGGGGGCATTCACCGGAGGTGGGGGAGTCCGCGGATGGATTACCGACCGTGTCTACACGTTCGGCGATATCCGCTTCGGATGGGAATTGCATGCGCGCGTGAACGCGGGAGCCGGAGTTCAATTAGGAAGATGAGCTACGGCGGCTCCAAGGAGCAGGGTCCGCCCTACGTCTGCGAGCCTACGGCTTTTGCCCGTCGACTCCGCAGCCACGCAATCGCCGGTGGCATCAGCGAGATCGCAATCACGATCGCCACCACGTAGTGAATTCGGCTCTCGATGTTGGGAACGAGATTCCCCAACGTATAACCAGCCGTCGTCATGCTGCCGATCCAGAGAATCGCGCCGATGACGTTGTAGGTTGCGAACTGCCGGTATCCCATCCGAGCCACACCGGCCACGACGGGCGCGAAGGTACGCAGGATCGGAATGAACTGCGCCAGCACGATCGTCTTCCCGCCATGCTTGACGTAATAGTCATGTGTCATCCGCAGATGCTCGCGGCGGAACAGCAGCGAGTCCGGTCGGCTGTAGAGAGCCGTGCCGGTGCGATAGCCGATGTAGTAGCCGGTCGCGTTTCCAATGATCGCCGCCGGGATGAGGGCCAGGATGAGGCTGGCGAAGTTGAAGTCGCCGCGCGCGGCAAAGAGTCCCGCCGTGATGAGCAGCGAATCGCCGGGCAGGAAGAAGCCGACGAGCAGCCCGGTCTCGGCAAAGATGATGAGGATGATTCCGTAAAACCCGGCGATCCGAACCAGCTCTGGGACGTTGTAGACGGTTGAAAAGAAATCGTGAATCAGTTCCATCACACTCGCTCGAGCGCTTGCGCCAGGTCCTCTTTCAGATCATCGACGTCTTCGATGCCGACCGATACCCGCACCATGTCTTCGGTCAGCCCGATTTGGAGGCGTCGCTCTGGCGGTACCGACGCATGCGTCATCGACGCGGGATGTGAGATCAGTGTTTCGACGCCGCCCAGGCTCTCGGCCAGCGCCATCAGCCGGACGCTATCGAGCAGCGTCCGCGCGCGCTCCAGCGAGCCGAGCTCGAACGAGATCAGGCCGCCGAATCCCTTCATCTGACGGCACGCGAGCGCGTGTTGAGGGTGCGTGGGGAGACCAGGATAGTGGACGCGGGACACCTTCGGATGCCCGGCAAGGTATTCCGCCAGCACCTGCGTATTGGCGTTGTGCCGCTCCATGCGAATCGGCAAGGTCTTCGTGCCGCGCAGCACGAGCCACGAATCCATCGGTCCGAGGATGGCGCCCTCGGCGTTCTGCACGAATTTCAGCCACTCGATGTGGACGTCGCGGACGGCCACGACGATCCCGCCCACACTGTCGCTGTGTCCATTCAAGAACTTCGTCGTGCTGTGCACGACGATGTCCGCGCCAAAGTCAATAGGGCGCTGTATTGCCGGACTGGCAAACGTGTTGTCGACGACGACGATGACGTCGTGAGCGTGAGCGATCTGACATGACGCGCCGAGATCGGTGAGTCTCAGTGTCGGGTTTGTCGGCGTCTCGAGAAACAGCATCCGCGTCGCGGGCCGGATGGCGGCCTCGATCGCCTGGAGGTCGGACGTGTCGACGTACGTGAAGTCGAGCTCATACTTTCTCAGGACGCGCTCGAAGAGCCGATACGTGCCGCCATACGTGTTGTCGGTCACCACGACGTGGTCCCCGGCTTTGAGCAGCGTCATCACCGCCCCGGTTGCCGCCATGCCGGAGGCAAAGGCGAACGCTGCTCGGCCGTTCTCGATCGCCGCGAGGTTGGCTTCGAGCGCGCTCCTGGTCGGGTTGTGCGTGCGCCCGTACTCGTAGCCTTTGTGGCGTCCCAGCGCCTCCTGCACGTAGGTCGAGGTCTGATAAATCGGCGTGATGATCGCGCCAGTCGACGGGTCCGGTTCCTGGCCCGCATGGATGCAGACCGTACTGAATCGAGCGTTATCGCGCAGCTTCACGATGCCTGAACTGTACTCTAGACTAACGATTGGCCGATAGCTGCTGCGGGCGGCTCATCGCGTCCCCAGCGTTGACCACCAACAACGATCCACCAGCCACCAACCCGATGGTGCCCAACTCGCGTCTCGACGCTGCGCGCGCCTGGCTGATGCAGACGCTCGCCGGTCGCCTGCTCGTCGCCGGCGTCGTGCTGAAGCTCGTTGCCTGGATTGGTGTCGTCACCGGCGTCCGGCCGGGTCTGTTCAACGCGCTCGACACGCTCGGCGGGCTTGCGATTCTGATCAGCGCGCTGGTGATCGGGTACCGCGTCTACATCCTCGCGCGCTATCGACTGTTGTGGAGAGTCAGGCGCAAGCTGATTCTGTCGTACATCTTCATCGGCGTCGTGCCGGTGTTGCTCGTCGTCGTCTTCTTCACATTGGGCGGACTGTTCTTCTTCTTCAACGTCAGCGCGTTCATGCTTCGCAACCACGTGGAATCGGTCGTCGAAGGGGCGCAGTTTCTGTCCCAGGCCGCGGCGCCGACGCTGAGCGGCGGAGCCTCCGTTGCGCAACTGACTGATAGCCTGACCACGCGACAGTCTGCCGCGGCGGTACGATACCCGCTGGTCTCCTACACAGTCGTGCCAACCGACCGCGTCTGTGGCGGGGATTCGAGCGCGTCCGCACCACGTGTCGTGACCGGACCGTGGAGCCACGTTGAGGCGCCGCGCACGATTCCGAGCTGGGTGCCGTGCTCGGGATTTGCGGGGCTCATTACCTATCCGGCCGAGAGTGGCACACGCCTCGCCGCCCGAGCGATCGCCTGGCCGCCCGGCTTGCGCACGGCCCTCATCGTCGACATCCCGTTCGGTGATGCGCTGATTCGAGAGTTCCATGACGAGATGGGCATCACGATCGAGGCTTACTCGCTCGTGGAGTTGAGCGCCCGCGGCAATCAGGTCCCTGACGGTTCACGAAGAGGCCGCCTGGTGAATCTCCGGCTCGGCGAGCAGCAGGAGCCACTTGGATGGGTGGCCTTCCTCGACTACACGGATTGGGCGACTGGCGAGATGAGCCCTCTCACCGTCGGGTTTCGGGTGGGGCCAGCTGCAGTCTTTCAGTATCTCTCCGGGCCTTCATTTGCGCCTCTCGACAACTACAACGTCGGGCAGATCTTTCTGATGCTGCTCGCGGTGATCGCGGGTCTGTTTCTGATCATTCAAGCAGTCGCACTGGTCATGGGCCTGTCGCTCGCCCGCTCCATCACCGGATCGGTTCACGAGCTGTTTGCTGGCACCGAGCGCGTCCGGCGAGGCGACTTCGGTCACAAGATCGCCATCCGCTCCCGCGATCAGCTCGGTGAGTTGGCGGGATCCTTCAACTCGATGACTGCGAGCATCGAAGGGTTGCTGCGCGAGAAGGCCGAGAAGGAGCGCCTCGAACAGGAACTGCGGATCGCGCGCAGCATCCAGATGTCGCTCCTTCCGCAAGGCCCGCTCAACATGCCGGGTGTCTCTCTCTCGGGTCATTGCGAACCGGCACGGGAGGTCGGTGGCGACTACTACGACTTCCTCCCGCTGGAGGACGGCCGTCTCGGCGTCCTGATCGCGGACGTGGCCGGAAAAGGAACCTCCGCGGCGCTCTACATGGCAGAGTTGAAAGGACTGATGCTCTCGCTGAGCAGATATCACGTCTCGCCGCGACAGCTGCTCATCGAAGCCAACCGGATCATCTCGAAGCATCTCGATGCCCGCAGCTTCATCACCATGACCTACGCGGTTATCGATATGCGCGCACGAACGATGACGTGTTCGCGCGCCGGGCATTGTCCGCTCATATACGTCCCGGGGCCGGATGCCGGCTCGCGGACGCCACAGGTGCTTACTCCCGAAGGCATGGTGCTTGGGCTACAGTTCGACCTGGGTGATACCTTCGATCGCCTGCTCGAAGAAGTGACTCTGCCCCTCGGCCGTGGTGATCTCTTCGTGTTCTACACCGACGGGATCAGCGAAGCCATGAATTCGCAGGGTGATTGTTTTGGCGATCAGCGCCTGGTGGAGCTGGCTCAGCGCAACGCCGACCTGGCATCCGACGATCTGCGAGAACGCATCCTGACGGAAGTACACACTTTCGCGGGCGACGCCGCGCAGCACGACGATATGACCATGGTACTGCTGAAGATCGATTGATGGTTCTTGGTTGTGATTCTTGGTTCGTTGTTGATTGATGATTCGTGATTGGTGATTGCGGCTGCGACGAGAACTCCGACCGACTCACAAATCGAGGCGTGCCGATAAATCAGCAATCTACAATCAGCAATCATCAACGATTCAACCATCAAAGATCGCTAAATCAATAATGACCCCTACTGTCGTCTTCACAACCTCCTCCGACATCGAAGCGAGCGTCGTCATGGCGTTGCTCGACAGTCAGGGCATTCCGAGCTTTCGGGCGTCGGGTCATACCCATTCGGTGTGGCCGATGGCCGTCAGTTCATTGGGAGAGATCCGCATTGCCGTCGCGGAGGATCTGGCCGACGAGGCGCGTCGCATCATTGAGAGCCATCGACAGGACGTCGGCGCGAAAGTCGTGCGCATTCGCGACGAGTTCGACGAGCTTCAGGCGCGCATCGGCTACCGGTTTCGGGATCGCGGTCTGCTGGAACACGCGCTGACGCACAAGTCGCGCGCGGCGGAGGATGCCTCGGGTGGCGTCACTGACAACGAGTCGCTCGAGTTCCTGGGTGACGCCGTTCTCGGTCTCGTCGTTGCCGATGCGCTGTTTCATCAGTATCCGAACTACGACGAGGGGCAGAAATCGAAGGTCAAGGCGGCCGTCGTCTCGACGCAGTCACTGGCCCGGCACGCGGAGCGTCTTCGCCTGGGCGAACACTTGATTCTGGGACGTGGCGAGGAGAAGACGGGCGGGCGCTTCAAGCAGGCGCTGCTCGCTGACGGGTACGAAGCCCTCATCGCCGCGCTGTATCTCGACGGCGGGCTCGAAGCCGCCGAGACATTTCTCCGTCGCGAGCTCAAGGATGCGCTCGACGAGGGAAGCGCGCAGACGTTCCTTCGCGATCACAAGTCGGCCCTCCAGGAGCGGCTGCAGGCGCTCGGCCGTTCGCTTCCGGAATACCGCGTGTCAGGAGAAGCGGGCCCCGACCATCGGAAGACGTTCAGCGTGGAAGTGATCGTCAACGGGGAAGTGCTCGGAACGGCGACGGGACGCGCCAAGAAGGAAGCGGAACAGGAAGCAGCGCGGGTCGCGCTCAGCAAACTCGAATGAGAGAAGAAGACGTCTACCTCGCGATCGGCGAGGACGGCTTCGCGCGGCTCGTGCGGGCGTTCTACGCGCAGGTGCCAGGCGATGACGTGCTCGGGCCGATGTATCCACCGCACGATCTGCAGGGCGCTGAAGGACGGCTCCGCGATTTCCTCATCGGGCGATTTGGCGGACCGCCGCGCTACATCGAGCAGCGCGGACATCCGCGGCTGCGCATGCGGCACGCGCCGTTTGCCATTGGCGCGGCAGCGAGAAACCGATGGGTGATGTTAATGGACCGCGCGCTGGAAGAGGCGCGACTGCCTGAAGATGCGACGTCGCTGCTGCGTGAGTTCCTTCACGCAACGGCGACTTTCATGATCAACAGGTCCGGCTGAAGCCGGACACTACGTCTGCATTCTGAATTCTGCATTCAGAATGCAGAATTAGTCGATCTCGATAATCCCCCAGCTCTTTCGCTCTTCCGGAGAGACGTCGACACCCGCATAGGCGAGTGCTGGCACCGCCTCGCGCGGCGGCACACGCGTGAGCGCGTAGTGCTGGACCTCGCGGGCGACGTCCTCTTCGGTCGGCTCAACGGGCCGGCAATGCAGACGAACCCACAAGCGGAGCAGCGGGTCGGTGAAGCTGTAGCGCTTTTGTCGGGAGACGACGAGATCGACGTCCTCGAGCCAGGATAGGTAGTCCTTCGTGGAGCCCGGCGTCCGGCGCAGCCGATGGGAGATCTCCGTCAGCGTGAGTCCTTCTTCTTCCGCCAGGATGTCGAGGATGGCCTTGAGCGCGCCGTAGCCACGAGCGCGATGAAGGCGCAGCTCATAACAGAACCGGCACCAGTTCGTGAGAGTGCCGCCGGGTGCCAGCAGCGCGGTCAGTGCGCTGATGGGATCGGAGGTGCCGCCGTGTTGCGCGATTTGATCGCCGATGGCCTTTACATACGCGACCCGGCCGTCGGTGAGCGCCTGCACCGCCCGTCCAAGATAATCGCGATCGTCAGTTGCCATTCGCTCGTAACCGCCGAACACCGGTGCCAGCACTTCGGTGACGTCCGACGGCTGCAGCGCGGGCTGGTGCATCACCTCGAAACGTGCGGTGGCGTCGCGGAGGAGCCGATGCGCCCGCGCCACGTATCTCGTGGTCAGGATGAAGCGATTCGGGCTATCGGCCAAAGCATCGACCAGCTCGCGAATGACGTGCCGGAGACCCGGAAAACTCTCAAAGGTCCGTAGTTCGAGCGTCTCGTCCAGCAAAAACGTGCACGGCTCGCCGCCGGGCGCGCGAGCCGTATCGAAAAACGCAAGCAGCGCGTCGAATGCCTCACGCGCGCTCGCGGGTACCGTGTCCACGCCATGCCAGCGAAATGGGGATATCGACGTGACGGCGGTCATGAAGCGCTCCGGTGTCGTCGCGCATCGTTCGACGTCGATGTACTGGGCCGCGCCGCGGCCGATCCGGTCTCTCAGACGCAGGAGCAAAGACGTCCGACCGGTTCCACAACCTCCCAAGACGACTGGAATCCGCGAGGGAGAAGCATCGAGCGCGCTCTGCACGCGCCGATCGAACCCAGTTGGTGCACCCGTCATTCCATCACTCCGTCGTTCACGAAGGCGACCGATCTGGTCGCCGGCTCACTGTTCGCGGCTCGTGCTCGTGCAACAGGCCGCACATATTCCGGCACACGGGCCGGAATGTCAATCGCGCGCGTCACGTCGATGTGCGTTTTCCGACATGGTAGCTGAGTACCTCGATCGTTGGCGCGGATCGCGATGTCGAAATGACGACACGACGTTATCGTAGATCCGTTTGCGACGCGCGCGTGACACATGCACAAGACTGATGATTCGATTGTGTGATCGGCGCGCTGCACGTGTGGCTTCTGTTCTTGGAGCGCGAGGAAAACGATTGACGCGCGCAAGGATCATCATGACGTGGTCCGCGGGTGGCGGGGAGCGCATTCCGCGAAGATCAGAAAGTAAGAAGCACGCGCTCGCTTGTCAATCGATTTGAAAAAAATAAATCAGTTGACTTTCATCGCGCATGCGCGATCAATGTCGCCGCTCTCGATGAGTCGCGAGATCTCGTGGATGTCCCGCGATGGTGGACGATCGGAGGCCAACGTTGGAACGTGTCTCCGCACGAGCGCGTGCACGCGTGCGAGCGGCGCCGACGTCGCCAGGCCGTCCAGCAGATCAATCGCCTGACACGCGCACAGCATTTCGATCGCAAGCACGTCGCGTGTGAGCGTGACCGCGCGATCGGCTTTGAGCGCAGCGGCCATGCTCATGCTCACGTGGTCTTCCTTGTTGCCGGACGTCGGGATCGTGTCCACACTCGCCGGATGCGCCAGCGTCTTCAGCTCTGACGTCAGCGCGGCCGCCGTCACCTGAGCCATCATCAACCCCGATTGCAGGCCACCTTCGCGCGTGAGAAACGCGGGGAGCCCGCTGCTCGCCGGGTTCACCAGACGATCGGACCTGCGTTCGCTGATCGTTGCCAGTTGCGTGAGTCCCATCGCGAGCACATCTGCGGCCACTGCGATCGGCGCGCCGTGAAAGTTGCCGCCAGAGATGATCTCGGTTGTATCGGCGAAGACCATTGGATTGTCAGTGGCGGCATTGGCTTCGGCGAGAAAGGCACGCAACGCGAAGTCGACGGCGTCGCGCGCCGCGCCGTGCACCTGCGGCGCGCACCGCATCGAGTAGGCATCCTGGACGCGCCCGCAGTTGGCGTGGGCGGCGTTGATGCCGCTGCCTGCCATGAGATTCCTGAGGTTTTCGGCGGACAAGGCCTGGCCCGCCATGCCGCGAGCCGCGTGTATACGCGGATCGAAAGGACGGGTGGAGCCCTGTAAGCCGTCGATACTCATGGCCGCCGTGATGTCCGCGACGCGCACGAGACGAAGCGCCGATTGCAACGCCAGGCCGAGCAGTGCCGTCGACGGCTGAGTACCGTTGATGAGAGCGAGTCCCTCTTTTGGCGCCAGTGTCAGCGGTGCCAATCCCGCGCGTGTCAGCGCCTCCGCACCCGGCAGTCGCCGATCGCCGTGCCAGACTTCGCCTTCGCCGATGAGGACCAGCGCCAGATGGGCCAGAGGCGCCAGATCACCGCTGGCGCCTACCGAGCCGCGTGACGGCACCACCGGATGCACGGCGTGGTTGAGCAGATCGATGAGCCGTTCGAGCGTCTCGAGCCGGATGCCGGAAAAACCCTTCGCGAGCACGTTCGCGCGAAGCGCCATCGTCGCACGTACGACCGGAACGGGCAGTGGCTCGCCGACACCAGCCGCGTGGCTCCGAAGCAGATTCACCTGCAGCTCGGTGAGCGATTCGGCCGGGATGCGAACCTCGGCGAAGTTCCCGAAGCCCGTGTTGATCCCGTAGACAGGTTGATCGCCTTGCGCGAACGAGTCGACGACGGCGCGCGCGGCGGTGACGCGAGCGCGGGCCTCCGCGGTCAGCGACACGGCCGTCCGCTCGTAGGCGATCCTCGCCAGGTCGTCAACAGTCAGCGAGTTGCCGTCGAGAAGAATCATTGTTGATGTAATGATCGTTGATTGGTGAATCGTTGTTGACTTATTGGTTGTTGATTGGTGATTCGTGACGGGGCGCAATCAAAGATCGAAAATCGTTAATCACCAACGAATCAATAATCAAAGATCCCCAAATCACCAATGCTGTAACAGGCGCCCTGTCGAGACAACTGTGGATTACGATATACCTGAATGTCGAAGACGAACATCGCGGTTCTCGGGGCGCAGTGGGGCGACGAAGGCAAGGGCAAGATCGTCGACATGCTGACGCCCCACTTCTCGACGGTTGCGCGGTATCAGGGCGGTCACAACGCGGGGCACACGGTCTATGTCAACGGCAAAAAGTTCGTCCTTCACTTGATCCCGTCCGGCATCCTGCATCCGGGCGTGACCTGTGTCATCGGGAACGGCGTGGTGATCGATCCACAGGCGCTCTTTGCCGAGATCGACGAGCTCAGTCGTGCGGGGGTCAGCGTCGACGGCCGGCTGCTCGTCAGCGAGAAAGCCCACATCATCCTGCCCTACCACCGTGAGCTGGATGTACTGTCCGAGGCACGCCGCGGCGAGCGCAAGATCGGGACGACGTCGCGTGGGATCGGCCCCGCCTACGAGGACAAGATCGGACGGCGCGGGATTCGTGTATGCGATCTGCTGGGCGATCGCGAGGCGCTGGCCGACGAAGTGCGCGAAAACGTCAGCGCGCGGAATCGAATGATCAAGGATTCCACGCTCGACTGGAAGCCGGTGTTCGATCAGGTCGTGGCGTCCGGCGAGCGGATGCGCCCGTGGGTCACCGACGTGTCGCTCGCGCTGCATCGCATGATGGCCGAAGGGAAGAACGTGATGTTCGAGGGGGCACAGGCGACGCTGCTCGACATCGATCACGGCACGTATCCTTTCGTGACCTCGTCCAATGCGTCGGCCGGCGGTGTGTGCACCGGCCTCGGCGTACCTCCACGCGCGATTCACGGTGTGCTCGGCGTCGCGAAGGCCTACACCACACGCGTGGGTGAAGGGCCGCTCCCCACTGAGCTGTCAGGCGAGCTGGCGGACCGTCTTCGTGAAAGCGGGCAGGAGTACGGCGCGTCAACGGGACGGCCGCGTCGCTGTGGCTGGTTCGATGCCGTCGTCGTCCGCTACTCGGCACGCATCAACGGACTCGATGCGCTGGCATTGACCAAGCTCGATGTGCTGGACGGATTGCCGGAGGTGCTCATCTGCAACGGATACCGCACCAGCGGCGGAACGCTCAGCGAGTTTCCGGCCGATCTGCGGTGTCTGTCGGGTGCCGAGCCCGTGTACGAGCGCTTGCCGGGGTGGACGTCACCGACGCGCGGCGTCACCCGCTTCGAAGATCTCCCGGAAGAGGCGCGTCGCTACGTGCGGCGTCTGGAAGAAGTGACGGGCGTTGACTGCGCCATCATCTCGACGGGATCCGATCGGGCCGAGACGATTCTCGAGACCGGATCGATCGTCGAGCGCTGGCTGGGGGGGAGGTAAGTCCTACGGGATCCTGTTCTGCTCGATGAAGCGATCGAGGTTACCCGATTCGGCGTCGAAGAACTCGATCCCGGCACGATAGCGCGGTCCGGTCTTCGGCATCTCGAACGCAGCCCACGCGACACCGGCGACACAGCGGATCGGGCGTTCCTCGTCCGGGAGGATCATCCGCACACGCTGATTCGGCCGGAGAATCGTTGGCGAAATCACCTGCGCCCCGGCAACAGACAAGTCGATGAGCGTTGCCGGGCTTCCATCGATCAGCACTTCCACGCCGTCCACGATCTTCACCCGCGGGGCCCGGCGCGTGCCGCGTTGATCGAGTTTGCCGACGGCGGTCCCGATCGCCTGCGATGCCGAATCGGGTGGCTGAATCTCGTCGTCATCGCCCTCGCGCGAGACGATGCGAATCTCGCATTTGCGCAGCTTGGGATCGGCTTTGATGCGCTTGATGAGGGCGGCGCCGCGCGAGGTGGTCGAGAATTGCTTCTCGAGCGCGATCACCTTTGGACGTTCGCGCGTGATGGCCTCGAGCGCCTTCAGCGCGTCGGCATCAGTGAAGGCCAGCGCGTCGCCAAAGTCGTCCTGCTCCTGCAGCGCTGGCAAATATTCAGGAGCGGCGACGATCACCGTATCGGGCACGTTCTAGACATCTCCGAAGGCCTGGATCGTAACGAATGACGCAAGTTCGCTGGTCACCTTTCATGCCTTCGGAGATGTCTAGGCCCGCGAAGCGGGGCAAAACAACACTGTTGGCAGTGAAGCGGAACCGTCCGCCGCACTCCTTCCCGGCGGTTTAAGGCGTCGCTTCACTGCCAGTCTAACGCGATTTGCAGTTTGCGTGGAGAATGAGCAACGTGGAACTTGCAGTGCGATGCCAAAATTTGCAGAAACGCTACGGTGACGTCGTCGCGGTGGACGGCCTGTCGTTCGACGTGCGCCGAGGCGAATGCTACGGACTGCTTGGGCCCAACGGCGCCGGCAAAACGACGACGATCGAGATTCTGGAGGGCCTCCTGGCGCCCGACGGTGGAGAAGTCGAGGTCCTCGGCTGTCGTTGGAAAGTTGACGAGCGACAACTGCGGCAGCGCCTGGGCGTCCAGCTCCAGGAGACTCAGTTCACCGACAAGCTGACCGTGGAGGAGACGCTTCGGCTGTTCCGATCTTTCTATCACGATGGCAAGACGATCGAAGAACTGCTCGCGCTCGTCGAGCTCGAAGGCAAGCGTCGCAGTTGGGTGGTGAAGCTCTCGGGTGGACAGAAGCAGCGGCTGTCGATTGCATGCGCCCTGGCCGGAGATCCCGACTTGTTGTTCCTGGACGAGCCCACGACGGGACTGGATCCGCAGTCGCGCCGGCAGCTCTGGAACATCCTGACGCGGTTTCGCGAAGCAGGCGGTACCGTGCTGCTGACGACGCATTACATGGACGAAGCCGAAACGCTCTGCGACCGCGTGGCGATCGTCGATCACGGCCGGCTCATCGCCGAGGACGCGCCGAAAGGGCTCATCGCATCGCTGGGCGCACCGAAGGTCGTGGTCCATCAAGGCACGCTCGAGGACGTCTTCATGTCCATGACGGGCCGTCATCTGCGTGAGGAGTAAGGTGCCCAGCGACGCCCGTCGTGATACGTATCGGCCGCTCGTCGAGCTGACGCTTGCGCGGTTGCGCGAATTCGTGCGTGAGCCCGAGGCTCTGTTCTGGACATTTCTGTTCCCCATCATCATGTCGGTCGCGATGGCGATCGCGTTTCCGGCGAGTGCCGGGCAGACAGTGCGGGTCGGTGTGTCACCTGGTGCTGAAACAGCCGCCGTTCGACAGACGCTTGCTGGCGCCAGGGACATCGTCGTACGAGAGATTCCGGAGGATGACCAGCTTCGCGCGCTGCGCGACGGCGAAGTCCATCTGATCGTCGCCGTCGGCAGTCCACCGATCTATCGCTTCGATCCGATGCGCGAAGAAAGCAGGCTCGCGAGGCTCGTCGTCGACGAGGCACTCAAGCGCGCCGCCGGCCGCACTGAACCGTGGCAGGCAAAAGAAGACCTCATCGAGATTCCGGGATCGCGCTACGTCGATTGGTTGATCCCCGGCATCATCAGCCTCGGCATCATGAACAACAGCCTGTGGAGCATCGGGTTCATGACCGTCCAGGCGAGGCTCCGGAAGCTGCTGAAGCGGCTGGCTGCCAGCCCGATGCGACGCCACGACTTCCTGTTGGCGCCCGTGATCGCGCGGCTGGCTTTTCTGGGTCCCGAGGTCGCGGTGCCTCTCGTGTTTGCGTGGATCGCGTTCAGCATGCCGATTCGCGGTGGCGCGATCAGCATCGGCCTGGTCGCGATTTCCGGTGCGTTGATGTTCGGCTCGCTCGGCCTCCTGATGGGCAGCCGTGCCCGGACGTTCGAGGCAGCCTCGGGCTTGATGAACCTGATGTCGGTTCCGATGTGGGTCTTGAGCGGTGTGTTCTTCTCGGCGTCGAACTTCCCGGATGCAGTACAGCCCTTCATTCAGGTGCTGCCGCTCACGGCACTGGTCGATGCCATGCGCCGTGTGGTGCTCGAGGGGGCGGTGCTGACCAGCCTGTGGACTGAGCTTGCGGTGATCGGGACATGGACCATAGTCCCGTTCGCGATCGCACTGAAGATCTTCAAATGGAGGTAGCCGCGACGTCCTTCGCCTTGATCGTTGACCTCAGACCTTGGAATGAGGGAGCGCGCAGGACGCCCGCGGCTGTTTTTTCGATGAAGGTCGCTTCGCAAACGAGCGCCGGTTTGACCCAATGTGCGGCGCGCACGACTGGGCCGGGAGGTGGAGGATCGAATGGGCATTCGCGCTGTTCGATCGCCTCGAGTCGATTCCGCAGATCGCGGGACACTGCCTGTGTGAAGCCGGTGCCAACGCGACCGGAGTACACCAGCTTCTTGCCTTCGTAGTGTCCGACGAGGAGGGCGCCAAGCCCTTCCTGCGCGCCTTCCTGGTCGGTGAAGCCTCCGATCACGAACAGGCCACGTTGAAGACACTTGATCTTCCGCCAACTGTCATGCCGCCCGGGGTGATACGGCAGGTCGCGCCGCTTGGAAATGATTCCCTCGACACCCATCCGGCATGCCTGTTCGAAGACATCGCTGCCTCGGCCCTCGACGTGCTCGGTGTACCGGATGCGTCCCGTCTTCGTGGTTCCGAGCAGTTCTTGCAAGCGTGCTTTCCGCGCCTCGAGCGGCAGCCGATCGGTCCGTTCGCCTTCGAGCTGAATCAGGTCGAACGCGAAGTACACAAGGTCTTTGCGCGGGGGACGGCTGGCGACGGCGCGTTGCATTGCCTCGAAGCTGCTGCGACCGTTGGGCAGCATGATCACGAGCTCGCCATCGATCAGCGCGTCTTTCAGGCCGAGTGGGCGAACCGCTTCAACGATCTCGGGAAATTTCGGCGTCCAGTCCAACCCTCGCCGGCTGACGAGCCTGATACGGCCATCCGCGATGATGCAGCCGACCCGATATCCATCGAGCTTGATCTCGTGCACCCACTGGTCGCCGGATGGCGGTGTCTTCGTCAGCGTGGCGAGCTGGGGAAGGTATTCGACCGATGGCATCACAACAGTGTAGCCACCGGCCGTCAGACGGCGTCGAGAGGCGCCTCTACGGCGAGCGGAATAGGTAGCGGCGGGTCTTTAGACCCGCCGTCCAATCGGGATAGAGTGAGGAGATGAGTTCTGTACCCCAAACAGAAGTGTGGCAGCGCGGTCCTGTTCCAGGTTTCGAGCCCTTGCTGATGCCGGTGGTGCACGCGTTGCTGCAAGCGCGCGAAGATCTCGAGCGGCTAGCCAGCGAAGTTCCGGCGGAGCATGTCTGGGTGCGGCCGGGCGGTGCGGCATCCATCGGATTTCATGTTCGTCACACGGGAGGCGCGCTCGACCGTCTCTTTACCTATGCCCGGGGCGAGACGCTGTCTGACGCACAGAAGGCCGCTCTGCGCGAAGAGGGCGGGGCAGGAGATCCGCCTGTTTCGCTGGTGACCGTGCTGAGGAGTGTCAATGCCAGCATCGACCGCGCCCTTCAGCAACTGGCCTCGACCTCGAAGGACTCACTCCTTGACGAGCGCAAGCTCGGGCGAGCTGGTCTGCCCACCAACGTACTGGGCCTTCTCTTTCACGCGGCAGAGCACTGCACTCGGCACGTGGGTCAGGCGATCACCACTGCCCGAATTGTGAAGTCGATGTGACCAGGCGATCGTAAACGCCCAGTCGTTCAGTCTTCAGTCTTACGGTGTAGACGCGCCGGGTCCGACCGCCTCGGCCAAGGCTACGGCGGTTCGCCGAAGCTTCATGCGAAGGCGGAAGAACAGGACCCGGCCTGCGGTGGACTGAAGACCAAGACCGGGTTCACCTCACCAGGTGCACCAGTATCCGGCGATCCGCGTCGCGGACGTGTCCGATGGGTCGAGCCCCTGACGGCGCGCCGCACGGCGCGCGTGCAGTGCGCAGTGGCGTTCGACGTCAGCTGCGGCCTTCCGTGCCGCCTCGGCATCGATCGAGGGCTTGCCCTCCGAATATCGAACGGCGCGCTCGGCGAGCATAATCGCGACGCTCGTCACGTTGGAGCGATCCTGCAACCAACGATTGCCGAACGCCGTCATCGCGCCGAGAAACTTCTGACGATAGTGATCACGCCACCAGACGACGGCTTCCCAATCGACCGTCGTGCGCATGCCAACGACCTGGCCCACGGTGAAAAAGCAGTCGTCGACGATGTATTCGACCTGGCGCTCGAGATCCCGAACGTCGACCGCAGATGGTGAATCGAGGAGTGTGTCCGACGATGTCACCGTCAGTGGGTCGATCACGCCTCCGTGCAACGGATTGCGGGGTTCTTGTGTGTTCACTACTAGTCTCCTTCGCATGAAAAGTGCACGTCAGCTCGCAGGCTTTGCCGGCCATCACACCGAGCTGATGGGATCGGTACAAGTGGTCGGTGTTTATGACTGCATCGACGGGATCGGCCGAACGCCTTCGCGTTCTGCGCTCATGCGGCACCCGGTTTCAACGTCGTTCGATGCCAGGGCTGCCGTGCGAAGGTCGATCGAGGGTTGGTCTCCGGCGTGGTAGAGCGCACGCTGGCCGAGAAAGCGGCCGACGGCGGTCACGCGGTCACGGTCGCGGAGCCATGAATTGCCGTTGACCGCCATCGCGTGGAGGAAGAACGCGCGATACCGCGCCCGCCACCATGGGATGACATCGAAATCAAGGCTCTTGCGTGTGCCGACAGCCTGGCCGACGGCGAAAAAGCAATCGTTCAGGATGTAATCGACTTCTTGCGCTGGTGTCATGGCGACCTCGAGAGGGAAACCACCCCTCCACCCGCGTGTGCCTTGGGCGTTCATGCAGACAGAGCACACGCGGGCATCAGGGGGAAATCCCGTCCATCGGAGAACGTTGCGGTGGCTTACCTCGTACAGACGAACTAGCCAAGAGCTTCGCCCGAAATCCCACGCGAACCCTTTGGCTAGTTCACGACGTCTTTTCGGCGCGCTCCGCGCGCCAGCCCGTTGCGCGGTTGCGGCAACAAGCAAAAGATTCGCGTTTTGCGCCGCACAACGGGCTAGATCAGCTGGCCTGAGGGAACAAATGGCCCTGAAGCCAGCGCAGTCGAGTTCGCAGGTCAGCGGCGCTCGCCGGCCGTCGGGCGGCGACCGGGGAGAGGGCGTCGTTGAGGAACGCTGCGAACGCCGCCGGACATTCAGGTCGAAAATCACGAATATCGGGAAGAGAAGCCCGTCGAATTGTTTTGACGAGATCGACGATCGATTCGCCCGCCAGCGGATGCCGTCCCGCAAATGCCTGGTACAGAACGAGGCTGAGGCTCCACAGATCGAACGAGGCGTGTGGTACCTGACCGGCCAGGGCCTCTGGTGACAAATACAACGGGGTGCCGACCAACTGCTGCGTGACCGTCAGGCTGGTTGTCGGCTCGGTTCCCCACGCCAGTTCGGCGATGAGGCCAGGGTCGCTCGGCAGAACGGCCGGAAGCGTTCCAACTCCGCGCGACCGGTCGAGAATGGCGGCGAGCCCGAAGTCCAATATCTTGGGCACGCCGTCCGACGTGTAGCCGATGTTGCTCGGCTTGATGTCGCGATGCAGCACGCCGGACCCGTGCACGCGATCGAGCGCATCGGCCAGTACGGTCCCGAGATCGATCACTTCCTCGAGCGCGAGCGGTCCCCGGTTCAACGAATCGAGCAGCGTGCCTCCCTCGAGAAACTCGAAGATCAGGAGCGGGGTGCCCTTCCACTCTTCAGCGCCGTAGATCAGCGCGAGGTTCGGGTGAAGGACGTTGGCCATCGCCCGCGCTTCACGATGGAGACGTGACGCGTGCTTCAGGCGGATGGCAGGCAGCGTTTTGATGGCGACCTTCCGATCCAGCGCCAGATCGACGGCCAGGTAGACGACGCCCGTTCCACCGGAGCCGATGAACCGCTCGACCTGGAACTTTCCCTTGACGTTCAGCGGCAGCGCGGCTTCGACGGTTGCGGTCCCGCATGAACAGCGTCGCGTCGCCGGTTTCCACATCGTCCGGCACTCCGGGCAGCGCTCCGCCGGTTCATTCTCCCAGTCGGCGATACCGTCCTCGATCGACTCGGATCGCGCCGCCGGCGGCGTTCGCTCGCGCAGGCGACTGTTTTCGAGCTTCAATGCCGCCTGGCCGCTCATCGCCGTGATGAGCATGCAGTCGCGTTCGGTGTAGGGAAGCCCGTTGATGTTCTCACCGATACCGACAACGCCGAGCAGCGTCCCGGGTGAGCCTATCAACGGTGAGAACAAACCGAAGCCGGTGCCAGCGAGCCACGCACGATCGCCGGGCGGCAGCAGTCCCGCGACCGGTCCGTCGGCGCGATAACTCAATTGAATCTCGGTACGGACCGATCGCAGGAGATCGAGCAGGGTCGATCCCTGGCGCAAGGGAGGAACAGAGCTTTCGAGCGAGACCAGCTGTCCGCGGCGCTCGTCCACCATCAGTACCGCCACTGATTTCGGGTGCACCGCGCGCTCGATTTCCCGCTTCAGGACGCTCGAAATGTCCCGAATCGTGCGCGCGGATCTGAGCCCTCGTTCGAGCCTGGCGAGTGCTTCCGTGTGATCGGCCGCCTCTCTTCGGAACCAACGATCGACGCGCTGGAGAATCTGATGACGATAGGTGAGGATGCCAAAGCTCACGAGTGAGAGCAGAAGCGGCTCGAACGGACGGCGAACCGTCAGATACTCTTCGACGCGCAGCCCGCGATGGCGATATACGTCCAGCGCTACATAGAAAAGGGGAAGCAGGATCGCGCACCAAACGGATGTTTTCGCCAGGCCGTACTGGAACGTTTTGCGAATGACGAGATGAAGATCGAGGACGTGATTAACGGCAACGGCATATGCCGTGGTCGGCACCATCGAGGCGAGCGCGATGTAAAGAATCGCCCCGACACGCGATCGCCACTCCGGGCTTGCGAGCGCCGGCACGACTGGCGTCAACAGCACCGCCGTGACTATGGGCGACAGGGCCAGGCCGAGTGAAGCCACGAACCAGCTGATCTTTCGACGATTTGCGACCGTTTCGATCCGTGACTTCCAGATCAAATAGGGGATGCCCGGGGCGGCAACCGCGAAGAGCAGCGGCCAGTAGAGAGCCGTCGACGTCGTCCGATCGAAGATGCGCAGCGCCACGGCCTCAGGGAACGTGGTGAGGCCGAGGGCTGCGTTGGCGGCAAACAACGTGAGACCGAGCGCGCCCGACACGACCAGGAAGATCTTCCCAATCAATCTCGCCCATTGCGGCTTCGGCTCACTGGGGAACAGCCAGACGAATTGCCAGAGGGCAAGTGCCAGAAAGGCCTCACCGTATAACGGCGTGAACGTCGACGCCAATCTGGTCCACGCAGTACCCTGCAGAACAACGAGCAATGGACCGGCAAATGCCGACGCTATGACGAGAAAGAGCAGACCGAGCGCCTGCACGCGCCGGTCGCGCGTGCTGCCGGCCATGAGCAGGATGCCCGAGATGCCAAAGAGCGACACATTGAGACTCGATGGCCAGGGCACTTCTCCGGCCGACACGAGTTGCCACTGCACGACGATGCCGACGAAGGCGAGCGCAAGTTTTCCGATCGTGATCGTCGCGACCGCGAGAGAAAGGCCAAGCAGGACCCTGGCGCTGCGCGAGTGATCGGCGACAACGCCGGCACGACGCGCCTCGCCGATGGCGGAAATGACCTGTAAGGACCGTAAGAGCTCAGGATCAGCGCCTTGCAGGCGCTCTGACGACTGACGCCAGTCTATGCTGGCGTGATCCGCGACAGCCGCGGCGAGCGATTCGCTCAGCTCCTCATCGCTCACAGCGCATCTCGTCGCTGAGTCGGAGAAGAGCCCGACGAACAGCGACACGGGCTGCGCCAGGCGTGGGTTTCTTCAGGATAAGAGCAAGTTGCTCGTAGCTATAACCGAGCTCGATGCGCCCGACGATGGCTTCACGATCGCCGGGCATGAGCCGGGTCAACGCCTCCTCGTATCTGCGCCGATCTTCTTCGCCAATGGCCAGGTCGAGTGGCGATGCACCGGCATCTGCAGAGGTGTCGGTCAACTCGGCGGGAGCCGGATGGCGCGCCGCATAGCGGAATCGGTCGCGGATGCGATTGAGCAGCGATCGGCGCAGATAGCCGAGCAACGCCCCCTCACGCTGCGGCTCGAAGGAGCCGAGATTACGGATCGTTTGCAGCACGGTTTCCTGCACAACGTCAGCGGTATCCACGGAATTTCGCGCCCAGCGGGGAATGCGCCCGTGAGCCCAACGATGCAGAGAAGGAAGGTAGCGCTGAAAGAGTCGATCGAGTGCCCGACTGTCACCGGCGCGGGCGCGGCGAAGCAGTTCGAGCGAGGGAGGATTGGACACAGGTGGAGTCGTCATCGCTGGCCCAACCATGCTGCACCCCCGGTCGGAATCTTGTCACGAAGCCCGGCTCGGCGGCAAGGTTCAGACAACCTCAGCCCGGGATTTACGGAATGGCGCAGAGGCTGTACGGGAGGATTGCTATAGACGTTCTCCACTCGAGCGGGCTGGGCATGGAGTCCGGCCACAGGAGAGTGGTCTAGCAGCCATGACATCCTTTCTTTGGCTTGTGGCGCTTGTTGTAGGCGGAATTGGGGGAGCACTCAACGCGGTGTTGTCGGACCATGCGCGCCTGCTGCCGTCGATCGTCACTTTGACGCCGGGTGGGACTCGCGTTGTCCGCGTGGGAATCGTTGGAAACATCGTGACCGGGGCCATGGTGGCTCTCTGTCTGTTCTGGGCCATCCAGGGTGCCGGATCGACGCTCAATGCCAACGGCGGCCTTGGACTCGTTCTCCTTGGCTTGAGCAATCTGTTCATCTCATTTGTGTCCGCGCGTTGGGTCACCAACGAAGTCGACAAACTCGTATTGCGTAAAGCGGTGTTCAAGGCCGCCAGCGCACCGGCCGCGCATCCCGACACCGTCGATCAGATGGCGCTCGCGCCGCCGTACGCGCTGTACACACTTGCTGATCGTCTGCTGCCACGACGAACAGGGCATCGATAATTCGCGCGTGGCGTGCGCACACGCAATCACGCGAGTGTCATTGCGATCAGCGTGTCGTGTGCGCGCACATCGGTCGGTCGTGGTGCGTCCTGACCGCGAGGAGGCGCATGGTACAATCCTGTGCTTCCCCGGGCAGGCTCCTAGCTCAGTGGTAGAGCACCTGACTTTTAATCAGCGAACAGCTTAACGCTGAAATCTTCTGTAATCCCATTCCCTCAAATGGCTGGAAATACATGGCCATTCGCGCTTCAGCTAGTTTCACCAAGTTTCAGCGATCTGTAACCGGTGTTACCCCAGTGGAAACACTGACATGACTGTGAAGTTCAGCGCAAAGACGGCGCAACGCATCAAACCGATCCCGGGCAAGCGCATGGAGTACTTCGACGCGGCCACACATGGGCTCCCCCTGCGCGTCACGAGCACCGGCGCGAAAACCTGGACGGTGCTGTATCGCCATCGTGGACGTCTGCGACGGCTGACGCTCGGCAGTGCAGATACCCTTGGGCTGGCCGACGCTCGAGTAAGGGCACGCAACACCGTCCGTGATGCCAGCGACGGTAAGGATCCGGCGACTGAGAAGCAGCAGGCACGCAAGGCTGAGACCGTGAATGACCTCGTCGACGACTACATCGAGAAGCACGCGAAGCAGCACAAGCGGAGCTGGCGTGAAGACCGCCGCATCCTGCGGAGCTAGGTGCTGCCGACGTGGAAGCATCGCGCGATTGCGGACATCGCCCGTAGAGACGTGCGCACGCTAATCGAGGAGATCGCTGAGCGTGCCCCGCCGCGTCCTGGCGTGTATTAGGAAGATGTTGTCGTTCGCTGTCGATCAGGAACTCGTCGAGCACAATCCTGCGGTGCGAATGAGTCGTCCAGGCGCGGAACAGTCTCGGGAGCGCGTGCTCAGTGAAGACGAGATCCGAACGCTCTGGACTGACGTTGAGAAGATGGCGCCAGAGATGGCCGCCTTCTACAAATTGCGGCTCATCACGGCACAGCGGGGGAAGGAAGTCTCCTCCATGACATGGGCCGACATGGATCTCGAGTCTGGCTGGTGGATCATTCCGGCCGCGATCGCAAAAAACAAGTTGGGGCACCGTGTGCCGATCGATGACTCCACTAGAGCGAGCGCAATCGCGCATCGACTTCGCAAGGGCGAGGCTGACGTGCTGATCACCGGTTACCCGATTCTATTTGGTTCCAAAAGCGTCGACCTGGGCGGCTTCGTTGAAATCGTGCGGCCCGAGGCGGTTGATCACGCGCTGGCCACATCGGCTGATGTCGTCGCGCTTCGCAATCACGACTCAAACATGCCGCTCGGCCGTCGCTCGGCTCGGACGCTCACACTCAGAAAGGATGCGGCGTGATTCACGTCTTCAATTTCGGGGCGATTGCAGTTCGGGCAGAGTGTTCGCGCCGACACGTTGCCCGGAAGCTAAACAAGAGTCGTGCAGGCTAAGAACGAATTCGTCAGACGTGCTCGAGATTGTCTCCACTGCAGAGACCTGCGTCTGCCGGCACGGCGAATTCACCCGGTTAGTTTGAGTCCCAAACGGGACTACGTTGGTGCCTACTGTTGGATGTCAGATTTGTAAGAAGGCACCTTTGGGTCGGGCCTTGCTGGCAGCTTCTTCCGCAGAACAACGCTCTCCGCATACGCCATCAAGCGGCTGAGTCGGCTGCCCATTTCCGCAGTTTTCTCGCGTGTTTCCGCCGATTTCTTCACGAGATTAGCGATTTCCTCGCGAGTTTGCTGCATTCGCGTCGGGGAGTTGACGGCGGCTGAAGCAGGATTTCTGCCAGACTCCCCAATTCCAGGGAACGGCAGCGACTCCGCCCGCTCAGTCAATGAGGATTATCGCGTCCCGCGCGGAAGGGCGCTCCATCGCGGCTCAAACGTGTCTTGAGCTCTTCTTTTTCTATCGAGGAATCTCTCAACGCTAGCGATGAGGGCTTGCAGTTGACAGTGAAGTTCCGCAGCGTTCTTGCGAATGCGTTCTGACTTCTCCAGTAGCGCTGTTACCTCAAGCCGCGTGCCCCGCATGGATAAACCCGTTACTTCTGTGTGAAGAGCACCATTCTTGCCAGCCACGCAGCCGAGGCTTGAAGTTCGGCGGCATGCGCCGGTAATGATGAGCCTCCGACACCGAATCTGACGGAAGGATGAGATCGCCTATACTCGCGTTCTCGCCTGAGGTTCCGAGTGCCGCATCGCATCTGCCCGCAGTGTCGCGCCATTCGGCCGAATCCTCGCGGGTGCCAGCCAAGATTCGCGGGTTGAGTACTACCGGTGCGACAAGTGTCACGTTGTGTGGGTGCCTGACAGCAGAATCCGGAAGCGCCACTAAAACTGATAACACCTTCCCAAGAGTAGTGCCCGAGAAACTGAGTAAAGGAACTCTATTCGCGCGGTTTGGTGCGCCTGGATGTCAACAGACGCGCCCACAGGCGCAGGCGCGGGCACTTCGCTTAGATCGATCGTTCGTTCGCGGTTGGAGGCGCGACGATGAGCGTCATGAAGCTGTTTGATGATCCCGAGTTTCGCGCGCTGATCACCCGCGTTGAAGAAGGCCATGGCGCCGACGAGGTCAGTCGGGCGTTTGAACGTGCCTACGCTGCCGTCGTTCGACAGCAGCGTACGCAGATGAAGCCTGGCGAAGCGTTTGACAGCCTCCCTATCTTGCGCGAGCGGTTCGACGTGAACTCGAAAGCGCTCATACGAGCGCACTAATGGACTTCGATCCGTACAAGTCACACTGGCGCGAGCAGACACCACCGATGTCTCTGCCTCGACGTGCTGGCGGATGAAGAGATCGTTCTTATAAAGCAACCTTCTTGGCAACCCGATCGAGGATGCGGGAAAAAATCGATATCACCGCGAATTCGTCCGCGGCTCGATGCCTCGTGCTACGCGATTCTCAGGCTTTGCTGCTGGCACCACCGTTGCCTGTTTTCTCTTGTCAGCCGGCCGTTCGATTGTGGTCGGGACTCACTCCCCCGAACTGCGCGCTGCCCGTCGTTTCAGAGGGCATGCATCGAAGGAAGGTGCTCTATGAGAAAACGCGTATGGCTTGTACTCGGGGCACTCACGCTCAGCGTAGCGACCTCCACAGTGTCTACGTCCGAAGTTGCAACCTTCACCACCATCGACGTCCCGGGTGCGGCGGACACAAGACCGTCCGGTATCAATGATCGAGGTGACATCGTCGGCACGTACACTGACACGGAGGGCAACAACCACGGCTTTCTTTTGACGTCAAAGCATGGTCTTACGCCCATCGACGTCTCTGGCGCGACGGAGACATGGCTGTTCGGTATCAATGATCGGGGTGACATTGTCGGGCATTACCGACGTGCTGGCCCGCCGACAGGCGGAGGTGCAGTCACTCACGGGTTTCTTCTGAGCGGCGGCACCCTCATCATTATCGACGTGTCGCCCGACATTTACACCGCTCCCGCGGCGGTCAATGCTCGGGGAACGATCGTGGGTTATTACCAAACTCCTACTACAGGCTCCCACAGCTTCTTCCGTGACACCGATGGAACCTTGACGACGTTCGAGGCCGGCGTGCTCTCCAATAGAGCCCAGGGAATCAATGCGCGCGGCGCGATCGTTGGCGTTTACGACATCCCGGGGCCTCCGCCGTTCGGCTTCAGGACGCACGGCTATTTGATAGACAAAGATAGGGCGTTGACCTCTATCGATGTGCCTGAGGCTTTAGACACCTTTGCCATGGGCATCAATGCCCGCGGTGACATTGTCGGTTTTTACTTTGACTTGATCGCCTCTACCACACGCGGTTTCCTCTTGACGAACGATGGGTTTTCGCTCATCGATGTGCCCGGAGCTATCGACTCGTTCCCTCAGGCAATCAATGCCCGCGGTCAGATCGTCGGGTCCTATTTCGCTGGCGACCAGATGCACGGATTTCTGTATGAGGAATAGCGTGCCCGCGCCTCGGTCAGTGATTCCTGGTGCCGGGGCGTCGGGCCACGACGCCAAGTTCTGCTGACCGCCACCAGTTTCGAGACTGAGAATCCACGAAACGAAATCCGACTGTTATAGTGGACGTGTAACGGGCACACGGCTGCCAGGTGTTACCCCGGTGCTACCCTTGACAGAACACCGTGCGCTGAGATTCATATAAGCTACGGTATACAAACGATTTAGGGCCCCTAGCTCAGTGGTAGAGCACCTGACTTTTAATCAGGGTGTCCCGGGTTCGATCCCCGGGGGGCCCACCATTCGACTCGGCGGCGTTGCCGCCTCGCTCATGGCAAGCCATGAGCCGATGAGTCGAACGTCCTGAGCGAGCGAAGCGAGTCGAAGGACCTCTTCGCTCATGCATGCAGGCGAAGGTTGACTTATCCCTGCTTGGGCTCGTCGTTGTATTCCTCGCCCGCCGGCGCTTGTGTATCTGACACCTGATCCTCAGTCGCACCGATGTGCTGGTCGCCAAGTTCAGCCGGTGGCGAAGAACGTATCTTTCGCGGCGGACGCGGCTTTTCAGTCGCGTTCAGTGGCTCAGAACTGCCGTCAGCCTGCGGAGTTTTCATAACAACCTCGCACGGATCAGAGCAAATCGAGGTCCACCGCGATGGCTGAGAAGGCTGTGGCACCGCCGTTGCTCCTTCAGCTACCGGCCACGAGACCGTTAGGCCGAGGCCAGGAGAGCACATGGCTACCAATCAGAATCCCAATCAGGAACGCGATCGAAACCGGCACACGCAGAATCCGCCGCCTACCAATCCCAATCAGCGAGATCAGGACCGCCCGATGGACGATCCAGGTCGCGGCCATGGCGACAAGTTCGAGAAGCACCTGCCTGGCAACGAGAAAGATCAGGAGCCACGCTCGAAGCCGGGGCGCGACGCATAACCTTCGCATTGCACGACAGGGAGCCTGGGATAGCGGGCAAACCGAGGATCGGTAAAGGACAGCTCGCATCGAATGAACGTGGTGCCCTTCGATGACTCGATCGTTTGGGCGTGCACGCAGGATGCGCAGAGGCCGGCTCGAGTGTCCTCGCTCAACGGATCACACCCTGCGAACGACGGCGACAAACCGTGGACCGCTTTCGGCCAGGAAGCGGTCCACTTCCCATCCGGTGCCATCCAGAATCGCCGACATCTCCTCCGGTGACACCAACAGGTAGTCGAACCACGGTCCAATCCACTGGTTGAATCGAATGCGGATCCGAATCTGCCCGGGCATCCGTCCACGTCGTTTATTCCGGCGCTGATATTCGAGATGCGCAGGTTCCGTGGTGTCATGGGGATTCAGCGATTGCGCGAGCAGCACAGCGCGATCGCGAGTGATCCGATGCAACTGCTTCAGGAGCGTTCGTGCGCGGCGCCGGTTGCCGAACAGGCCGAAGTTGTTGCCGAACATGACGACCGTATCGACCGAGCCGGATGCGAGCTGGCCGATGTTCTCGAAGGGAAGTAGGCGCGCATGCGTCACGCCGCGCGATCTCGCTGTCTTGATCACCAGCGGTGAGTTGTCGATCGCCGTCACGCGAAAGCCTTTCGACTGTAAATGCAGCGCCACGCGCCCGGCTCCGCAGCCGACGTCGAGCGCGGCACGACCACGCGCAAATCGGATCGCACGGCGCTCAATCGGTGACCATTGCCTGATGTCAGCGAAGTATGAGGCGTTGGTGTGCGCTGCACTCACGAGCCCGTCGTCTCGTTCGACGACTTCGATCGGGGAGCCGCCGTTCAGGAAGGCCCACATCTGTTGGCCGTAGGCGTCGCGATGCGCGGGGATCGTTTTCATCGGGTCTCGAACGGCAGTCTTCGTCTTCGGTCCCGGAGGGAAGGGGACCAGGGCGTAACCAGCTACAATATTAATCACGCATCGGGTCGTCGCTCCGATGACCTGACATCGCGACGAGGACCGGACCGATGGAGGAGTCGCTCGTAGCTCTGGTGGTCATGAGCCTGATGGTGTGGCGAGTGGTGTATGACATCAGGCGCGGTCTGCAGCGACGGAACGGTCCGTACTGACAATTGACCGCGGCCAGGCGGCCGTGCTGATCGCGCGAGCCGAGACGCGCTAAGATAGGATGTTTGTGGCCGGCGCACGGGCGCGCCGACTGCGACTCTCCGCGAGTCCCCATCGTCCAGAGGCCTAGGACGCGGCCCTTTCAAGGCTGAAACCCGGGTTCGAATCCCGGTGGGGACGCCAATCCAACTGATGGCTGCCCCCACCTGTCTTCGCAGTTTACGGCGCACGCCTTCGGCATGCGCCAGTGGCACCC